>Ga0116183_1000428_pt1 | contig 49209 bp, 39 predicted proteins | sample AD_UKC078_MetaG_FD_89753 | JGI IMG/M metagenome (GOLD analysis project Ga0116183, IMG submission 89753) | Active sludge microbial communities of municipal wastewater-treating anaerobic digesters from USA - AD_UKC078_MetaG | ecosystem: Engineered > Bioreactor > Anaerobic > Digestate | place: USA...
AAGGTGATTGCAGATCCGAATGCCAGTGGCCGTGTACAGCCTACGTTGTCAGGTCGATTAGAGGCTGGGCCAAAAGGCTTGCCGTCATTAGGTCAGAAAGTACAAAAAGGTGAGTTATTAGCATACGTGAAGCCTGCCACCAACCCAATTGATCGTGCCAATCAATCAGCTCAAGCTTCTGAATTACGTGCCAATAAGGCTGTGGCTGAGAAGCGTCTAGCCCGTTTACAACAACTCGAAGGTACAATTCCACAAAAAGACATTGAATCTGCCCGTTATGAATTGCAAAGCCTTACGGAGCGGCTCTCGACTGTTGGTGCGAGTTTGTCTTCGACAGAATCATTGTTCGCACCTGCTTCAGGAGTAATCGCAAGTGTTAATGCCGTACCTGGCCAAGTTGTGGATGCGCGTGAAGTGTTATTTGAAATTGTGGATACCAGCAAATTACGGATTGAAGCTTTAGCTTATGACACTCAATTAGCCGGCAATATTGCATCAGCAAATGCTAGCACCACTGCAGGTAATGCAATCAGTCTGGAGTTCATCGGTGCAGGTGGCTTATTACGTGAACAAGCAATACCTATCCAATTTAAGATAAAGCCCAGTGATAAGCCAACTTTCTTATCAGTAGGTCAGCCTGTCAAAGTATTAGTACAAACGAATACGAAAATCACAGGCATACCGATTCCAGCCTTAGCGGTCGTTAAAAATGCCAGTAATCAGGATATTGTTTGGGTACATGGCGAACCTGAAATATTTATTGCCAAAGTGGTGCATTTTGTGGCGCTGGATGGCGCGAATGTAACGGTGACAGATGGTCTGAAAGTTGGCGACCGTATCGTTGTGCAAGGTGCATCATTATTGAATCAGGTGAGATAAGTCATGTTCAATTTCCTTGTTAACGCGAGTTTACGTAACCGTCTCATCATATTGGCTATTGTTGTTGTCATGATGGTGATTGGTGGGTTCTCACTCACCAAATTACCCGTTGATGTGTTTCCTAACCTCAACAGACCCACGGTCACCATCATTACTGAAGCTGGCGGCATGGCCCCTGAAGAGGTTGAGCAACTTATTACCTACCCGCTAGAGACCACTATGAATGGTGTGCCAGGTGTACTCAATGTGCGCTCTGTTTCCAGTGCTGGGCTGTCATTTATTTATGTCACTTTTGATTGGGATGTCGATATTTATCGCGCTCGTCAGGTGGTCAGCGAGAGACTAGTCTTAGTGAAAGAGCAATTGCCACCGAATGCTTCTGCCACCATGGGGCCAGTAACTTCGATTATGGGCGAAATCATGCTGCTGGCGCTGCCTATCGATGAATCCAAAATCACACCCATGCAAGTACGTGAATATGCGGACTGGGTATTACGCCCTCGATTATTGGCGATTCCTGGTATTGCGCAGGTCATCCCAATCGGTGGCGAGGTTCGGCAATTTCAAGTCCAGCCAAATACTGCACAAATGGCACAACTAGGCATTACGCTAGATCAAGTAGAAAAAGTATTAAAGAACTTTTCATCTAACACCAGCGGCGGTTTTATGGAGCTCAATGGCCGCGAGTACCTAATTCGCAATATTGGCCGCACTTCAAGATTAGAGGATTTGAAAGGGTTAGCGGTCGCCACTAAAAATGGCCAGCCTATTTTGCTTAAGCAAGTCGCAGAAGTTACCTTTGCTCCTGCGATTAAGCGCGGTGATGGTGGCTTCAACGGTGAGCCAGCCGTTATTTTAAGCATACAGAAACAACCTGATGCCGACACCGTGAAGCTTACAAAGTCGATTGAATCCGCCTTGGTTGATTTGCAGAAATCACTTCCAACAGGCATGCATAAGCCAGAAATCACCATGCGTCAGGCAACATTTATCGAGTCATCTATCAACACGCTACAAGGTAAGTTGATGGCCGCATCGGTGGTGGTTATGGTGATTTTGTATCTGTTCCTTGCGAATTGGCGTACGACTTTAATCTCGATTACTGCTATTCCGGTGTCGCTGCTGACGACAATTCTAGTGTTTAAGTATTTTGGTATGTCGATCAACACTATGACGCTAGGCGGCCTTACGATTGCCATTGGCGAACTGGTCGATGATGCAGTAGTTGGTGTCGAGAACGTATTAAGACGGTTGAAATTAAACCAAGGTGAAGGGACACGTATCAATCCAATTACCTTGATTGCCAAAGCGACCTTAGAAGTCAGATCGGCCATTCTTTACGCCACCATGATTGTGGTGCTGGTTTTATTACCTATATTCTTCCTGCCAGGCATGGAAGGCCGCCTGATGTTGCCATTGGCGATAGGTTACATTGTGGCCTTGCTGGTCAGTATGATTGTTTCTGTAACACTTACCCCAGTGATGGCGCTGTATTTACTGCCTAATATGAAACAACTTGGCCATGGCGATACCAAGTTATTGCAACGTATTAAAACAGGTTACAGCCACAGCTTAACTTGGGTGCTTAATCATCCTAAACCATTCTTGGTTGCAGGTATATTGGCAGTAGGACTGGCAATTGCTTCTGTGCCATTTTTCCCGAAAACCTTTTTGCCTCCATTCAACGAAGGCAGTGCAGTGGTTGGGCTGCGTTTAAATCCTGGCACGACCTTGGCAGAATCGGTGCGATTAGTGAAGCAGGCAGAATTATTGTTACTTAAAATTCCAGAAGTTGAAAATATTGGTCGGCGCTCTGGTCGTGCAGAACTAGATGAACATGCAGAAGGCGTGCATGCCAGTGAACTGGACGTGAAGCTCAAACGTTCTAACCGATCGACCGCTGAAATTTATGCAGATATGCGTAAATTGCTCGCACCTTTGCCGGTGTCACTGAGTATTGGCCAGCCAATCTCTCATCGTATAGATCACATTCTTTCAGGGGTAAGGGCGCAAATCGCCATTAAGATATTTGGTGATGATTTAGATACGTTACGTGGTCAAGCCGCCATATTAAAAGCCAGCCTAGCCACAATACCTGGCTTGGCTGATCTTGATATTGAAAAGCAAGTCCTGACACCACAAGTCAAGATTCGGATTGATTACGATAAAACGGCGCAATATGGTATGTCACCTTCAGAGCTGCTACAAACGCTACAAACCTTGATTGACGGGGAGCAAGTCACTCAAGTGGTTGAAGGCAATCGACGTTTTAATCTGGTGTTACGTTTACCTGAAAAAGCTAGAACGGTTGATGGCTTACGTCAAATTATGATTGATACGCCTACAGGCCGAGTACCACTGTCATTGTTGGCGAGTGTCGATGAATCCGATGGGCCAAACCAGATTAGCCGTGATGACGGTAAACGTCGCATCGTGCTGTCGGCCAATACGCAAGGGCGTGCCCTGTCTGATGTGGTTAAAGATATTCGCAAAGTGGTGGCTGAGGCTAAGTTACCACAAGGCTATTACATCACCATGGGTGGGCAATTTGAGGCGCAGGAAGAAGCCAGTCGGACTATAGGCCTGCTATCTATTGGTTCGTTAGCGCTGATCTTCATGATTTTGTTCAGCCGCTATCAATCTTCCATACTGGCTTTAATGATTATGGCTAATATTCCACTGGCCTTGGTCGGTAGTGTGATTGGGTTATGGCTATCAGGTCAGCCGCTTTCTGTAGCGGCGATTGTCGGCTTTATCACGCTTGCAGGTATCAGTATCCGAAATGGTATTTTGAAAGTCAGCCATTACATCAACTTATGCGCGTCTGAAGGTGAAACCTTTAATCAGAAAATGATTATTCGAGGCTCGTTAGAACGACTCACACCTGTACTCATGACCGCATTGGTGGCTGCATTTGCACTTGCTCCTTTGTTATTCGAGGCAGAAATGCCAGGCACTGAGATATTGCATCCTGTGGCTGTGGTGATTTTCTCGGGATTGATTAGCTCAACTTTGCTAGACACTTATCTAACGCCAGCGATGTTTTGGTTAGTGGGCAAAAAACCGCTGGAAGCACTGATTCGATCTGGTGAGAAAGAACTGTTTTAAGAAACAGATGTAAATTTAATTTAATTGGCTGTTATGCATTGCGAACATTTAATGGCCACTCTTTTAGTTCGCTATTGAAAGGAAATATGATGAAACATGCAGTAAGTATTTTGGCGTTAACAAGTATTCTAGGACTACCCGCATTAGTGCTGGCACATGGTGATGTAGAACCTAAACATGGTGGTGTAGTCGCCATAGCCAAAGACATTGATTATGAGTTGGTTGCAAAGCCTGACACTGTGACTATCTATGTAGAAGACCACGGCAAAGCAGTTGACACTAAATCAGCCACAGCCAAAGTCACAATGCTGACAGGCAGCAATAAAACCATGGCTAATCTTGCCCCTGTTGGCGAAAACAAGCTGGAAGCTAAAGGTAAATTCGATGCAAAAGAAGGAACCAAAATCATTGCCATAGTTACCTTTGCAGGCAAACCTGCGAGTACTGTACGGTTTGAGATTAAATCTGAAGCGCATGAGCAACATAGTCATGCTGATAAAGAGCAAACTGCCTATGGTATGGCTGGCGACCCAGCCAAAGTAACACGCACGATAAAACTCAGCATGACTGACAATATGCGCTTTACTCCAGATAATTTAACCATCAAACAAGGCGAAATGGTGAAATTCATTATTACCAATCAAGGCAAAATATTGCATGAAATGGTGATAGGAACATTAAAAGATCTCCAAGAACATGCTGAGATGATGAGAAAAATGCCTGATATGCAGCATGACGATCCAAACATGGTTCGCATTAAGCCAAGTAGCACAGGTGAAATTTTATGGACATTTAATAAACCAGGCCACTTCGACTTTGCTTGTTTGCAGCCAGGACATTCTGAGGCTGGGATGCTCGGTAAATTGAATGTAGTTTCAAGCGGCTCTTAAGTAACGACTGGTAAAAAGCTGTAGTAAACATAAAAATGATCGTACTAAATAGGAGATTATTATGACTACTGAACACGAAGAAAAACATCTTTCCAGAGGTAAATCGGTGTTTTATGGGTTTCTTGTAATTGCTGGTCTACTGCTGTTTACCGAGCACCGCGCTCACGTACTTGGGTTATTGCCATTTCTAATCTTGTTGGCATGTCCGTTGATGCATATATTCATGCACCATGGTCATGGCAACCATAATCCAAAAGATGAAAAATCCGAGGTGAATACACAATGAATACTCCATCCACATCCTACGGACTTTGGTCGCTAGTCGTCATCAATTCAGTAGTATTCATCATTTTTGCTTTCAGTTTCGCTAAACCGCAAAGCAAGCGTGACTGGCGTTCGTTTGGTGCCTTTTCTGCCTTCATTGTTGCCTTATTTACAGAAATGTATGGGTTTCCACTGACGATTTATCTCTTGCTACCATGGTTATCAAAGCAGTTCCCAGGTATTGATTTCTTATCACACGATTCAGGGCATCTGCTTGAGATTATGTTCGGTTGGCGTTCAAATCCACATTTTGGACCTTTCCATATGCTAAGTTTCCTGTTCATAGGAGGCGGATTCTGGCTACTGTCAGAAGCTTGGGCAGTGTTGTATAAAAATCAGCGACGAGGCACACTCGCTACCACTGGTTATTATGCTCGGATGCGCCACCCACAATATGTTGGATTCATCATGATCATGTTTGGGTTCCTTCTACAATGGCCGACCATATTGACCATAGTGATGTTTCCGATTTTGGTATACATGTATGTTCGGTTGGCTCGAACTGAAGAGAAAGAGGCTTATGCTGAATTTGGGCAGGAATATTCAAAATATGCTGAGCAAACACCCGCGTTCTTTCCTAGATTTAATTAATCTTAATTACTTAGTGAAAGTTAGAATGTAAGACGGATTTAAAGGATAGAAATAATCATGCGGTTTTGAATAATCATCTTTAAACCACAATGTGTCCAAGCAAACAGACTGATGGTTCCAAGAGGGTAATACTTAAACAAGTAAAAAGGTGAGTAAGTTTAGGGCAATCAAATGCTTAATCAGACAGAAATGGAGTTTTATCATGCAAACTGAACTTTTGAAAATAACTGGAATGACCTGTGGAGGCTGCAGCAACAATGTAACGCAGGCCCTGAAGGCCGTTAATGGCGTAGAAGATGTAAAAGTGTCACTTTCAGTACACGAAGCCACGGTGCAGTTCGACGACAAATTAACTACACTTGATCAATTGAAATCAGCTGTAATTACTGCTGGGTATGGCATAGCAGATGCCAATGCATCCCATAAACCTGAAGGCAAAGGATGCGGATCTGGATGCGGTTGTGGTTAATGTCAAAAAAATAATATAGCAGAACGAAAAAATAAGAACCCTGTGGTGTAGAAAATATTTTGGATTGTTTTATTGTGAGTCAGTGCAATTCCAAAGAAGGAGATTTAAATGTTAAAAGACCCTGTTTGTGGAATGAATGTGACAGAGCGGTCACCGAATGTGTTTCAGCACGAAGGTCATTCAGTTTACTTTTGCAGTGCTGGTTGCAAGGCTAAGTTCTCTGCCGATCCAAATAAATATTTGGTTAAAGATTCAAGATCGAATATCAAGGTCTTAGAAACAAAGCCCACTATGACCGACCCTGTGCCGACGGGTACAATTTACACATGCCCGATGCACCCAGAGGTTCGACAAGACCATGCTGGCGCTTGTCCAAAGTGCGGTATGGCATTAGAACCAGAAATGCCTAGTTTAGAAGATGGCGAGAGTCCTGAATTGATAGACTTTAAGCGGCGCTTTATTTGGACTTTGCCTTTGACCATTGTTGTTACCATCTTAGCCATGGTTGGCCACCGTTTGCAATGGTTTGAAATGGTCACACAAAGCTGGATTGAGCTTGTGCTTTCACTACCTATTGTATTATGGGCAGGTTGGCCATTCTTTGAGCGTGGCTTTCAATCTATAGTGAATCGCAGCCCGAATATGTGGACATTGATAGGGTTAGGTACTTCAGCAGCATTTATTTATAGCGTTGTCGCCACTATTGCACCAAATGTATTCCCTGCATCATTTATGGCGATGGGTCGAGTATCGGTGTACTTTGAAGCGGCTGCGGTAATTATTTCATTAACACTATTAGGTCAAATTTTAGAGCTTAAAGCGCGTTCACAAACGTCTGCCGCCATTAAGTCTTTGCTTGGCTTATCACCTAAAACGGCGCGCAGAATCAATGGGGATGGAAAAGAAGAAGATGTACCGCTCACGCATGTTCATGTGGGTGACCTGCTTCGCATACGTCCAGGCGAAAAAGTCCCCGTTGATGGTATCGTAACTGAAGGGGGTAGCGCAGTGGATGAATCCATGCTAACTGGTGAGCCAATGCCAGTAACTAAAGGTATTGGCAATAAGCTGATTGGAGCAACACTTAATACCAATGGTGCATTAGTCATGCGTTCAGAAAGAGTAGGTTCCCAAACAGTATTAGCCAGCATTGTTCAGATGGTCATCCAAGCCCAGCGATCTAGGGCACCGATGCAACGTATGGCCGACCAAGTAGCTGGCTATTTTGTAATCACCGTTGTTGGTATTGCATTACTTACTTTTGTAGTTTGGGGGATATTTGGTCCAGAACCAAGTTGGGTTTATGGCTTAATCAACGCTGTAGCAGTACTCATCATTGCCTGTCCATGTGCACTTGGTTTGGCAACACCAATGTCCATCATGGTCGCTACTGGTAAAGCAGCAACACAAGGTGTGCTATTCCGTGATGCAGCTGCTATCGAAAATTTCCGTAAAGTCGATACCTTAATCATAGATAAGACAGGTACTTTGACAGAAGGTAAACCGCGCTTTAATAAAGCTGTTGCCTCTGCAGGGTACACTGAAGATGAAGTATTACGCCTAGCAGCAAGTCTTGACCAAGGTAGTGAACATCCATTAGCTGATGCTATCGTGAAAGCGGCTCGTGCTAAGAATTTGGTTATTGATAAAGTAGAAAACTTTGAGTCCAGTACAGGTATTGGAGTGAGAGGCAATTTGAACAGCAAACAATTAGCACTAGGTAATACTGCGCTGATGGAGCAGCTAAATATCAAAATTGAATCACTAAAAGTACAAGCAGATACATTACGTGCAACCGGTGCAAGCGTAATGTATCTTGCAGCCGATGGTCAGCTTGCGGGGTTGCTATCCGTGTCCGACCCAATCAAAGAAAACACAGTTGAAGCATTAGAGAATTTAAAAGCATCAGGCATGCGCGTGATTATGGCGACTGGTGATGGTTTGATGACAGCAAAATCTGTTGCTGAAAAACTTGGAATTGAAGAGTTTTATGGAGAAGTTAAACCTGCCGACAAATTAGCATTGGTAGATAAATTACAACGTGAAGGTAGAGTTGTAGCAATGGCAGGCGATGGTATCAATGATGCGCCTGCATTAGCCAAAGCAGATGTGGGCGTGGCGATGGGTACTGGTACTGACGTAGCTATGAATAGTGCGCAGGTAACACTCGTTAAAGGCGATTTGCGAGGCATTGCCCAAGCCCGTGCTATTTCTCAAGAAACCATAGCTAACATGAAACAGAATCTTGGTTTTGCTTTTGTTTATAACGCGTTAGGCGTTCCGTTAGCTGCGGGGGTACTTTATCCATTCACAGGTTGGTTACTCTCACCCATGATTGCAGCTTTAGCGATGAGTTTGAGTTCAGTGTCTGTTATAACTAATGCATTGCGTTTGAAAGCCACAAGTGTTCAATTAACAACTCAAAGGACTATTCGTCATTGATATTATTCCATATAGTTGTCTACAGTTTTCATTTAGACATGCCATCCATTATAACGACTGGCCTATAAACTCTGTTTCGGTATGGTTTTATCAATAATGAAGGAAGTAATGTGGCGATTGGATTCATTTTGATAAACTTACTTGCTCATCTGACGATGCTGGTATTATTAGGATTATACAAACAATAAGCAAGATTTCTTCTAAGTCATAATTCTTGTGAAAGTAACTTAAATTAGTTGCTGCTGTTCTTCGTCTTCGGCAAAATGGATAAAAATGCCAGAAACTAAACCTTCTAAACGACATAACTCACTTGAGATTTCAGCTGGAGCATTTCCTCCGTCTGTACAAGTAAAACATTTCAATGATAAGCAATGGGAGGCCTTCATTGAAACATGTTGTGTATTAGATAGTGGTGAAAGAGGAAAGTATGTAAGTGTTAAGCGTCTTGGAGGGCCTGGCGATGCAGGCAGAGATGTTGAGGCCAGATTGATCAGTGATTTAATAATTGATCAATGGGATTTATATCAAGCAAAACACTATCAGAATCAATTAGCCCCTTCCGACTTTTTCCCAGAGTTAGCCAAATTCTTTTGGCATTTAGGGCAAGGCACATTTCCCCGACCTCGCTATTACTTCATTTGCGCACCTTTAAACACGGGACCAGAACTTCATGATCTGCTTGCTAAACCCGATGAGTTCAAAAAAAGATTCTTGGCTGATTGGGAGGTAGAGAAAACTGGTTTGAAGGGAAAGGCAAAGTGGAGAACCCCAGTAACTCTGGCACAAATTGATAAATTTGATTTTAAGAATATCCGCGAAGTTCTAGTTAGGGAGTTAATTGATTTACATGCAACTGACCAAGTGAATCATTTTAAGACTTTTCATATTACGCCTGTACGTGGTGATGATCCATCAGCACCCAGTAGTCCCACAGACGAAGAAGAAATTTACATCGATGAATTAGTTAAAGTTTATGAAGAAGATCTAGGTAAATCTATGGGCTTGGCCGATGTATTGGCATCTTCTGAATATTCGGAGCATTTAACGGATTGTCGAAGTGAGTTTTATTGTGCCGAAGGGCTAAAACGTTTTAGTAGAGATATATATCCAGATGAGTTTGAGAGACTTTTAACCATGGTACACCAAGGTGTTCGTAGTACGGCAACTAATCCGAAGCATAAAAACGGATTGGACAGACTTACTGCTGTTGTGACACAGGTTTCATCATTGGCACTTAATGATAGTAAGTTAAATCCGACATTACGCCCAGGCGACCTTCCTGGCACTTGTCACCATTTGGTTAATGAAAAGAAAATCAAATGGGTAAAGTGAAAAGTTCAGCTCCGTTAGTTTTTAACTCCCCGTTTGAGCTTGGATTGAGAATGGTCTATTTGCTCTGCTCATTGCGTCCAGCAGGAGCAGACTTGCAAAAGTTGGTTTTACTAGATTATTCGATAATTTACTCTGGTGATTTAAACGGCCCTCCAAGTTTACATACTCCAGTACCATTTAGAGGAGGTGAGCTATTGAGTCGAAGAACATTAATTGAACAAGGCCTACATTTAATGATCATGCGAGGATTAGTGGAAGCGCGAGCTGACGATGAGGGTATAACGTATTTGGCGGGTAAAGATTCCTTTGCACTAGTTGGCTCACTTGCATCGCCGTACTTTAGAGAACTTGAAGAGCGTTGTAATTGGGCTGCGAAGCGTTATGCAAATATTGGTTCTTTGGAACTTACCCAAATGTTTTCAGATATGGGACATCGATGGGGTGCAGAACTTGAAAGTTTTGAGCTAAAAGGCTAAAGATATGGCAATAGTATTAAAGCGTCTTGTGTCTAAAGGCCCAGATAAAATAGATGCTGAAATTAACTTTTCTGATTTCAGCTGCTTAATTAGGGGTCCTAGTGATACAGGAAAATCTTACATCAGAGACTGCCTCTGGTATTTACTGGGTGGAGACAAACAACCAAAACCTATTCCAGAAGATGAAGGTTACGAATCACTCTCACTCGAAATAACTAGTGGCGATCAAGATTACATTATCACCCGTGGTTTAAGAGGGGGAAGTGCAGCAATTGATTGCAAAGATAACGAGATTACCCCTGAGCAATTAACGGCAGTTGAAGAAGATATAAATGATTTAATAGTGAGACTTGCTGGAGCAGCCGATAAGCAAACAATGCGCTCAGTCAGCAAAAAAGGTGGGGTGACAAGCGGTGACCTTAGGCATTGGTTTTTGTTATCTCAACCGACCATGATTAGTGAGGATCCTACCAGTGGATCAAATCATGTTGAAAGAACACAACGAGTTGCCGCGTTTCATGTATTTTTAACTGGAAAGGACGATAGTGCAATTGTTCTAGCACAGTCAAAATCAGAAAAAGACAAAATATCGGGCCGAATTTTTGCCGCAGAAGAAGGTATTAAAAGAGCGAATGCTGGAATACCTCCCGATTTATTAAAGGTGGATGTAGTTGCTGCGCTTTCTAGAGTTGATGAGACTCTTCAGGCTGTCACTCGACAATATGATGCAAGAGCAGCATTGCTCGGAGATACCCGTCAAAAAATAACTCAATCTATAACGTCACTAAAATCGTCAGAATCAGCACGAATACAGTCGGAAGCTATGTTGCAACGTTTTAATATGTTGGATGCCAAATATCAAAGTGATTTAGACCGACTTGGGGCGATTAATGAAGGTACTGCCTATTATCAATCTTTAGAGCCCACACCATGCCCACTTTGTGGATCCTCGTTTAAGGAACATGGCGAGCACTTAGATACAGAGGTAGAAAGTCCAAAGAAATATAGAAAAGCTGTCCTTGCAGAAGCAGAAAAAATTAAAGTACTAAGAGTTGGATTGAGTCATTCTATAAATCAAGAAGAGCTGAGACTCGCAGTAAATACTAAAATATCTGATAGGGAACGTCAGCAGTTAGGAAACCTCGAAAAATTTGAGCGAGATGCAATCAATAGCCTTAAAGTTGAATTTAGTAGCGATCCTAGGGAGCTTGCTATACGTCACAGCGAATTATCTTCACAGTTAAACCTGTTAGAAGAAATAGAGAGGTTAGAGCTAGAGATTAAAAGACTAAAAGAAGTTAAACGTTCCAAACCTACACCGATACTTAGAGAAGCTTTAGCTGCATCAACATCAGCGGCACAATATGCAAAAGATTTATTGATTAAATGGGGTTTTACAGGGGTTAACACCGTTCGACTGGACGCTGAGACTTGTGATTTGTATATCAACGAAAGGGCAAGGTTAAGCTATGGTGCTGGACGCCGAGCATTGTTCCTCGCAGCATTATCAATTTCGATACTCAAATACTCAATGGAAAATGATCATCCCCATTTGGGATTTGTCGTTATCGATTCTCCACTAAAAGCCTATGCCGATCCTGAATCTAAAGAACAACTTGAAGTTCCAATATCTACAGTTAGAGATGGTTTTTACTCATGGCTGGCTAACTGGGAGGGTCCTGGTCAAGTCATAATTCTTGAAAATGAGAAAGTACCAGAAAACCTCATAGCTTCAATAAAACCTATTCAGTTTGGTAGTGAAAGATCTGGCTTTTATCCAAAAGAGCAATCAGCTTATCGTGGCGTAAGCTGAAAAATCAGAAGAAACCAAAAGTGTAGTTTCAATGTTTATGGGTAGGTTTAGGAAAGTAGCGAAGTTTAGCTATTACGTTGACAAAGTAGTCGCTCTAGGAAAGCTACTTGGAAATGCTTCTGGTACGCTTTTGATATTTTTTGAAGGTTAGAAATGTTTGTCTTATAACTTTTAAATAACTACTGTTCTCTGCTTACCTAAATTTAAATTAACGATTGATTATATTGTGTTTGGGATATTTCATTTAAATGAAGGTCTTCTTTCCATATACTAAGCATTTTTTCAAGCGCATTTAAGTTTCGGGTAATATCATCTTTATTATTTAGTAAAGATTCTTTTATCTCATTTATCGTTAAATCCATACTTTCATGAATTTTACTGAGATTCCATATTGATTGGCCGATATCCCAAGCTTTGGATTCTTTATATGCCATATGGACATATCTCATGAGAGTATGGTTGCTTTCATGTTGGGAAAGGCTACGCATTTGGTGCAATACAATTTGCTCTGATGGGGCCGTTAATTCTCGTCTCTCAGCAAACTCTCTTATGCCAAGCAAGAAATTATAAGCCATATCAGTAAAGTACCGATGCCTGAACATATGTAGACATACTGGAGATTCTAAATTAGCTAATACTGCTAAATCATGCATATCATTTGTTAAAGTATTTTCAGACAGTTTTTTACCGCTAGGAGATATAAATAAGAAGCCGCAATCATTTTTAATGCCTACTGTCTTTCTAATGATGTTGGCGCGAGATCCCTTTATAAATAATACGACTGGCTCAAGACTGGATTTTAAAACAGGTATTGATCTTATTTTTAGGCGATTTCTGGCTTTTGCAGAATTGATGTTTAAGATACCTTCTTCGTATGCCAAAAGAATTGACTGGGCAGATAGCTCAGATATTTCAATACGCCTTGCACCGGTAGCCCTAGCTAAATGGAGCATAGCGGCTCGTCTTCTAATAATATATCCAGAGTTATCACTTCTAATGTTCGAGATAAATAGCTTTTCTAAATCTTCAGTGTTTACAGGTTGTCGTATTTCCTCTGAATTGCGTGTAGGAAATGATGTGTGTGTCCAATAGGCCATCGACCTGCCTTGAAATTGATGTTCCTTTTTGTGAACGGTTATATTGCAATTCTCATGGGCTTCACCAATTAATCTCTGACACATGAAAAAATCTTGGTACCAAAATAAAAAGTCCAGAACTCTCCGACCAATATTTATGACTTGATTACTTTTTCTTGTGTGACTTAAGGCTCCTTTTCTATCAACAGTCATTTGATCATTAATCTTCCCAACGAAACTGGCAAAGCTATTATCATCCATGCTGGAAAATGAAATCATTTCTTCATGACAAAACCTGATAAATGGGCTTATATTTTTTGCATAAGTGAGTAAGGTGCCGCCGCTGTTTAACGAGCTCAAACCTGACTTATATTTGTTGTTTATGTACATTGTGACAGGCCAACATACAAGACCATTAGGCCATAAAAGTATGGGTATATTTGGTGCAGCCTTATATTTAACTTGGCCATCAGGAAACACAATTGCTGGCAATTCAAACTCTTTAGAGCTAAGTAAATATAATTTACTATTTTGATTCAATTGGAACGTCCTTAACCACTGTCAATGCAGGAGAGCCAGGCTCACCAAAGCGTTTAATATGCTGCTCTAAAAGCCTTATCTCATTGTTGATGTTTACATTTCCATCTTTTACTTTTTGTAAATGCCTACGATATAGGTTTAATAGTTCTGAATATTTATCCGTGATAAAAACATGACTATTAATCAAGTTTTGCTCTGTTTTTTCTAAATTGGAAATTTTTTCTTGATAGCTTGATTTAGAGTTTGTATTTTTAGTATGGTTAATATTTCTTAAGTAAATTTCATGGGTATCTAATAATTGTCTACGCAACGAATCAATTTCATTGAATCCATTCTTCAATATTCGAATTGATGCCTCTTTCAAAGTGTTTAGTGACATGGGATTGATATCAAGTAACTCTAATTTCAGTTTTGCTAGCTTTGATTGAGACTTACAGGCTTTTACAAGCTCAATGTTGGCTTTTTCTGGAGTCTTAATAGCCAATTGAATCTCTTTAACTCTTGCTAGTAATGACCGTTCATTATATTTCTGAGCTTCAATGCGATGTTTTGGCGCTTTAGACGTCACGATTCAACTTCTCCATTGTTATTTAAAAGAAAAATTAGGTCATAATCTGATCCGTTTGTATCTTTGATAAATTTGGGTTGTACGTCAAACTTATCTGTAGAAATCAAATTTTCAAGAAAGTCTTCCAGTTCATATTTTTCAACAAACTTGATATGTTTTTTATTGAAATGCACTAAAACTAGATTTTTGAGTTCCGAAATGGCTGATTTATTTAATTTTGAGGCTGGATGTTTGTTTTGTAAAACATCTGCTGCATATGACGCTTTTACTTGTTGAAGCTCTTTATCTTTCCCATCAAAAGACTCTAAGATGTATTCCCAAGTATGTTCTGTTTCGGAGTGTCCCAAATACCAACCGATTGTGCTAAGTTCGCCTAACCCCATTTTGTAAAAAAAAGCGTATGCCCAGAATCTTCTTAGTTGGTGCGATTTGATATACCAACGTTTACCTTCGCTATCCAGAGGAATTTGAATATAGTCGCAGAAGGTCTCAAGCACTCTGTCAAAGTTCGACTTTAGTAAATGACCACATGTGGCTAGAGACGTTGTGTAACCAAAAAACAATTGATCGCTCTTCGTATTATGTATCTCTTGCCATGCTGTGTTGAGGCGACTTATTAGTTTAATTGCTTTAGCCGTAATATTTGGAATGCATCTTGATTGTTTACTTTTAAGATAACCAAAATTATCTTTTCCTAATTCAAATCTTAAGTACCAACCATCATCAAATCTTTTTTCTAGGCATTCATCAGATAATGTCCTAACTTCAATTTGCCTTCGTGCTGCGGTTGCCCCAATGATGATGATGATACTGGCCAATAGAAATGTAAGTGCATTTTCCAACCCCATATACTGCCGTATCGTTTCTGCGCGGGCATTCCCTCCAGCCTTGTTAAATCTTTCTAACGAATAAGACTTGTATATACTGCCAAGCTGATTAATATTTAATGCATCCAATTTTTTTGGAACGTTTAACAGTGTTGGAACATGTTTTGAGGAATTTTTAGTTAAATAGCACAAATTTGTCTTATCAATATTGCTCTTCAAAATCTCACTTTTGACTTTAATCGCGAAATCAACCAAGTCATCGCCATAAGTTAACATATAGTGAATAGATTCACCAAGGGCATGCAATGCAATATCAGCCGGAAGTGTTTTAGTTCTTCCTTGAGGTTTAAATGTGACATTTTGAACGTTAATATTCAGATTTTTGAATACTTCAGATTTTGGCAAGCCAGAACTTTGCTGTTGAGATATGAGCTTCAGCTTGTCAAAAAACTGGCATGTGGAATCTATCCTTGTGTCAGACAAATAATTATTATCAAGAACTTTCTCATCTAGATAATTTTCGCCTGATGTCATGTATTCACTTAGATTTGAAGCTGAAAAATCTAGAGATCGGATGTTTTTAACTGCATAAAAAGCACGAAGCTTCATTTGAAATTGGGTAGATAAAGATTCGAATTTGATTGATTGATGAATTTCTTTTTCAAAAAACAACTCAAGTTTTAAGCGACCTTTATGCGTATTAGCTTTCAAATAGTAATTGTTATCGTAAAGCCAAGCCCTTATTAAAAAAGTTTCTTCTTTGCTACAAATTAGCCAGTCACTCAGTCGTGAATCGAAATAACTTAACTCAGGGTGGCATTCGAGTGTGCTTTTTAAGTCTCTTGATAATATTGCATCATTTTTAATGGAAAATAGTAATTCAGATAGCTTAGTTTTAAATCTACCTTCCAAGTTAAGCGTTAGAGTTTTCCCACCTTCCAAATACAGCGGAATATATTCGTCTTGTAAATCAGTAGAATCTAAAAGTTCAAATAAATTTTCTTTCGGAAAAAATCTTTCTGTATTCAAAAACGCCCACTCAGCAAGCGCCATTAATTGAGTAAAAAATTGAAAATGATAGATAAAGTTACAGCGCTTACTAATGCGGCGGTGCGCGACTAAAAAAACAATTTTTTTTAATTTATTGAGTGCAACTCTGTAGTCTGTTTCTGCATTATATCCAAGATCGGTATTTGTCGAGTTGCTTTCAATTTTGCTGTTCTCGCTGCTGATCTCGATACCATTGGATGTGAGGTAAGTCCCAGTCGGCATAATTCTTTGCCAGTTAAAATTTAAAGTTTCGGGACCAGCATGTTTTATAAGCCATTTATTGTCATAGAAGTCGCTTAATAGCCAAGGAGCACTTAAATCTTCATTTTTATCAATTTTCACATCATTTAAAAAGTATAAATGACCAGAATACTTTGGGTTGCTTTGTGGTTGCATATTCAAGCCTGTATATTAAATCTTAATGAGCTACGCAAGCCAATCTGTAGAGAAAGTGCTGATTGGAATATTGCTTTGTGTTCAATGTTTTCGTAGCTTGGTGAAGCAAGGATAAGCTTAAGCTTTGATGCAAGAGATATCCAAAATGATGGAGCTACTCCTGTAGTATGGTTTATTTTTTCTAATGTATCACAGGATAAGTTAGCATCATCAATACATTCTACATGTCGAAATAACGCAGCCAATCCTATGTCTGAAAGTGATATGTAAGCGGTATCTATAGGCAATGATTTTGATGTTTCACTAGGAGTATTTAGATTGGTAGCGTTTAAATGTGCAATTTTTTTATCTAATACTTTTAGCAAGACGTCTGTTTTATTAGACTCTACACGGATAAAATTTTTAATAAACATTGCCAATTCCTCATGGGTTGAGAAATCCACGGCATCCAAGATATTTATTCTTTTATCAAAAGCGACTGAAACAAAAAGCATTTCATTCTGAAATTGTCGTACTTTACGCTCTCGCAATAAATCTTTAATCGCTTGGGGAATATAATGGCGCATTGACGTATTGATTTGGTGACCAAGCGCTCGTGCAGTCTTGTACCAGTCACCCCCACTCTTAATATACTCAATTACTGCTTGTGAATTGCGTATCATAGAGTAGGTGATATGTGATAAATGAGATATCTCTTTATTAGAAGAGAGAAATCTTTTAAATGTTCTCCCTACTGCGCTGGTTGAGCGCAGTATTAAAGGTTTTGCAATCAGAGACTCGCTCTTAATTCCAATAAATAATGCATCTCTGGAGAATTCATCATGATTCATATTCATGCGATAGGATTCTGTTCGCTCTTTTAAGAACAGCATCACATTATTTAGTCTTGGTTCAAGAACGTTAGATTTGTATTCACGTGAGCGACCTTTGTCTACTATTGCAATTCCGAATCCATTTCCCTTTTTCTTCAGATTTGAGGCTTTCATATCTATTAATGAACTTAGGTTGTTTATTTCACTGCATTTAACGGCTAATAATGTAATGAAATAAATGAGATTTTCATGTGTAATTGTGCCCAAGTATTTTTTTAGCTCAATAAGACCATGTTTTCTATAGTGCTTAATTAATAAATGTCCATTTGGGGTGACTTCAGATATATTTAAACTTCCTCCTAACCTGTTCTTTATCCACCAAAGGCAGTTAGCCAGACCATTTGGGTGTTTTGGTGAAAAGATCGCAGTGTTGTATGGGCATACTAATTTAATTTCACCACGAATAATTATCTTATCTATTGCGTATTCTTAGTAAAACAGCCATATAAAACAATTGCAAAAAAGCCACCTAAGATAGTCTCAAAAAAGCCACCTATTTTTACTTAAGGCATCCAAAAAGTAATTAAGTTAAACTCATACGCATTAGGACTGCCCATCATCTGATAAAGAAATCAAGTCCTCCATGCACTCACGCATCGCACACCAAAAGCCGTGTTTGTGGACAGAGGCTCCGTGGATCTTCTCGTAATAGCGAATGGTTTCAAGGTTGACCCCAGATTCTTTGCTTAATACGCCAATTGTACATTCTTCAATCATGACTTGACTCTGTAGTAGCTACAGACTTTATGATACATGTTATAAATTAGAAGGGAAGAAATATGAGCGCACATTGCTGTCAACATGAGCATGAATCAGACAACAGTAACAGCCATCATGGACGCTATCGTAAAGTATTGTGGATTGCGTTAATGATCAATTTGACGATGTTTGCACTGGAAATAGCATCTGGCGTAAAAGCTAATTCAGTATCTTTGTTTGCAGACTCTTTAGACTTTCTTGGTGATGCAGCCAATTACGGAATTAGCTTATGGGTCTTAGGCATGGGTCTTGCAATGCGAGCTAAAGCCTCATTATTATAGGCTTTAACCATGCTACAGCTGTTCTACCTAGTGCACAAACCATGGGGCTTATTGGCTTAGTGGCATTTGCTGCTAATCTGAGTGTTGCTGCGCTACTGTATGCCTATCGTGAAGGTGACAGTAAAACATTTTCTCGATTCATCTGATGTATGTATTTATAGTAATTCTCCTATAGGCACTATAAAATCTGCACATGCAGAACCCCACCGGCGCAACAGAGCAAAAACAGCCAGATCAAAACATTGGAGTACATCCGGATGTAGTCAAGCTTGGGCTGGTGAGCATGCTTACTGATCTCAGTTCTGAGATGATTTTCTCGGTTTTTGCTATCTTCTTTACTTCAGTTGCTGGCGCATCGACTGCCTTGCTAGGGCTCATTGAAGGCTGCGCTGACCTGTCTGCATCATCCTTGAATTACCTGTCAGGCTGGCTGTCTGATAGAACCGGAAAGCGAAAAGTCTTTGCTCTACTTGGATATGGCTTCTCAACATTGGCCAAAGTGATTCTACTGGTAAGCAGCTCCGTCGTCGGATTAGGTATATTCCGTGTCGTTGAACGTCTCGGCAAGAGTTTCCGTGGACCGCCACGAGATGCTTGGCTGTCATCGGTTGCTGGTAAGACGAATCGAGGTTACTCATTCGGTGTACATAAAGCGCTTGATAAAACCGGTGCCATCCTGGGGCCACTTATCGCTTACGGGCTACTCCGGTGGCTGGGTGACGGAGCTTCGACCTTTAAGATGCTGTTCTGGATAGCCTTAATACCTGCTGTGTTGAGTATTATCGTATTAAGCCGGATTCAGGATCAGCCAGAACCAATCCATCAGCGTGAGAACATGCTCGAAACCTGGAATATCCTGAGCCCCCAGTTCAAGCGCTATCTCATTACATCTGGAATCTTTTCACTGGCCTACTTCAGTTTTGGCTTCTTGCTACTTCATGCGCATGACGCTGGCTTCACTACCCAAGACATTGTTCTGCTTTATGCTTTATTTAATATTTCTTTTGTCATCTCAGCGCCAATAATAGGCCAAATAGGAGACAAGATTGGCAGATCACGCATCATATTATTGGGCTACTTTACTTACCTTCTTATGTGCCTAGGTTTTGCATATGCTACGACCAGATGGGAAATCATCGTATTGTTTATTATTTATGGACTGTTCTACTCAATTGATGAGGCCCAAAGCAAAGCATTTATTACCGATATTGAGCTGGAGCACCGTGCATCTGCGATTGGTATGTATAACTTTGTGACAGGCATTATCTACTTACCAGCATCTATTCTTGCCGGTGTGCTATGGCTTACAAGCCCTGTAGCCGTATTTTTTACTGCAGCCACCCTTGCACTGCTCGCTATCATTTGCTTCTTAATTTTACGTCCAGATATAACATTCAATTAAAAATTTTTGGGGTCTGCTATTGGCTAGGGGCTGAAGTTTACTTGTCAGACTTGAACGGCAGTTTTGTCCCCAAGTTTCCTCAGAGCCCCAATAGAAGACTGGCAAGAAAGTGTCTAGTAAGGACTGGTCGATTCAGTTAATCCAGAGAGTGATGCGTAAACTGCAGATGAAGTTAGTGCCGCGATGAGAAGATTGAATCACAGACCTAGAAAAAGGCATGGATTTAAATCCCCTCATCAGGTATTTTTAGAACTTACGGGCGTTGCACTTCAAATTTGAATCCGCTATTCATTAATCAGTTCGTAAAGGTTATTAGCCACAAGCTGTTGAAACGCAATTAGCTTTGGAATTTTGGCCATTTATTGTAACCAATAGTAGGATTGTTCATCACCAGTCCGTGCGTAAAGACATCTTAGGGTTTTGGCTCATGTGCTAAACCAGTTCTTCTTTTTGAACTTTTCGCCATAGTAATCAATTTAAGAGCATCATCATGTCATCTGGCCGATACTCTTTCTAAAATGCGCAAGGGCGGCGGTGAAAAACACCACACCGATGATGACTAGCGCCAGCACTTGCGGCCAGATTACGTCGAACCCCGCGCCGCGGTAGAGGATGGCCTGGGCAGCGGAGACGAAATGCGTGGTGGGCGCAACCTGCATGATGTTCTGCGCAAGGATTGGCATGCTCTCGCGCGGCGTGGTGCCGCCTGATAACATCTGCATCGGTAGCAATATCAGCATCATCAACAGCCCGAATTGGGGCATGTTGCGCGCCAGCGTCGCCATGAAAATACCCATAGACGTGGTGACGAAAAGGTGCAATGTGGCGACAGCCAGGAACAGTGCCACAGAGCCCTCAATAGGCACCTTGAGTGCCCACTGCACGATAAAGTTTAGCGAAAATGCGGTAGCCAGCAAAACGACCAGCCCCATTGACCAGATCTTGCCCAGCATGATCTCGGCGGGGGTGACAGGCATGACCAGCAGGTGTTCGATGGTGCCGTGCTCGCGCTCGCGGATCAGCGCGGCGCCGGCCAGCACGATGGACAGCATGGTGACGTTGTTGATGATCTCCATCAGCGAGCCGAACCAGGCTCGCGTCAAGGCCGGGTTAAAGCGCATCCGCAAGGCCAGATCCACCGGTGGCGTGGCATTGCCGCGATAGCGCTGAACGAATTCGTTGATTTCGCCCATCACGATCTGCTGGATGTAACCGCTGCCGGTAAAGGCCTGGCTCATGCGCGTGGCATCCACATTGAGCTGGATAGCGGGCGCTCGCCCCGCCAGCACGTCGCGCTGGAAGTTCGGCGGAATATTGAGCGAAAAGGTATAGAGCCCCGCATCCAAGCCGACATCGACCTCGGGCAGCGTCACCCGCGTTGGCGGCATGAATTGCGGCGGACGCAGAGCCGAGGTGATACGTGCCGATAGCGGCGAGTCATCCTCGTCGACGATCGCGATCGGCACATTGCTGAGCGTCTCCGGCATGGCGGTGGCGGCGATGTAGACCTGAAAAGTGAAGCTGTAGGCGATCAGCACCAGCATGATCGGATCGCGCAGCAGGCTCCACAGCTCCTTGATGCCCAAACGGTAGATGTTGGATGCTCGGCTCATAATTATTTTTCCTGTTTTTTCAATAGGGCGATGGACAGGCAGAGGATAACCACGGCCGCCACGAGCATCGGCACAAATGTCACTTGCAGATCGGCAAACCCCAGTGCCTTGTTGAACACGCCGCGGCTGATAGTGATGTAGTACGTGGCCGGGTAAATTTCACCGACCAGCCGGCCTGCGCCTTCGAGCGTCGAGACCGGGTTGATCATGCCGGAGAACTGGATGGCTGGCAGCATGGATCCGATCATGGCAAAGAACATGGCCGCAATCTGGCTGCGCGTAAAGGTGGAGGCGAACAGACCGAAGCCGGTGGAGAAACCGACATAGATCAGCGTCCCCAGCAGAATGGTCATGAAGCTGCCCTTGACCGGGACGCCGAACAGGGTCACGGCCAACAGGGTCATCAGCAGAAAATTGAGCATGGCCAGCACGATGTAAGGGATTTGCTTGCCGATCAGGAATTCGCTGCGGGTCACGGGCGTGACATAGAGATTTATGATCGAGCCCAACTCCTTTTCGCGCACTACGGATAGCGCGGTAAGCATGGCCGGGATCATCATCAACAACAGGGGAATTACGGCCGGCACCATCGCCGGCAGGCTCTTCACGTCCGGGTTGTAGCGAAAGCGTGTCTCGATGCTGGCCGCACCGGCTGCAATGTCCTGACCGAAGCGGGTTTTGGCGATATCGATCAACCAGCCCTGGTGCATGCCCTGCACATAACCCTGCACGGTTTCTGCCCTCTGCGGCATCGCGCCGTCGATCCAGGCGCCGATCTGCACCGGGGTACCGCGCTGCACGTCGCGCGCGAAGCCCGACGGAATTTCAATGGCCAGCGACAGTTCGCCGCTACGCATGCGCCGGTCGAGGTCGGCATAGTCGGTAATCGGCGGGTGCTCTAGAAAATAGCGCGAACCGGAGAGGTTCAAGGCATAGTTCTGGCTGAGGCTGGTCTGGTCGCGGTCCAGCACGGCGTAGCTAAGATCGTTCACATCCATGGTGATGCCGTAGCCCATGATGAGCATCAGGATCAGGCTGCCGAACAGCGCCATCACTAAACGCACCGGGTCACGCCGCAGTTCCAGCGCCTCACGCAGGGTATAGCTGAAGGCGCGCGCAAAATTGAAGCCGCGATGCCGCATCCGCGGGTGCGCCGATATGCCTTGAGACGCGGCAGAAACAGGCGCCCAGGTCGTGGTATCGGGTATATCCTCTGCATCGGCCGGGTCTGCATCCTTCAAATAAGCGATAAAAGCTTCTTCCAGCGTCCTGGCGCCGCGCTTTTTGACAATCTCCTCTGGCGCGTCGCTGGCCAGCACCTGCCCGTCATTCATTAGCGAAATGCGGTCGCAGCGCTCAGCCTCATTCATGAAGTGGGTCGAGATGAAGATTGTTACCTTGTCAGTGCGCGACAGATCGACAAGGAACTGCCAGAAGGCATCGCGTGCTACTGGATCAACACCCGAGGTCGGTTCGTCCAGGATCAGCAGTTCCGGTGCATGCACCAGCGCTACCGCCAGCGACAGGCGCTGGCGCATGCCGAGCGACAATTTGTCGGGCATGGCATCGGGCACGCCGTCCAGCCCAAAACGAGTCAAAAGTTCGCTTACCCGCGACGGGATTGCCGATTCTGGCACGCTGAACAGGCGCGCATGCAGCACCAGATTCTGCTCGACGCTGAGTTCGGAGTACAGCGAAAACGCCTGCGACATATAGCCGACACGCCGTCGCGTGGTGATGTCGCGCGCGTCCACTTTCTGTCCGAACAGCCAGGCTTCGCCCTCAGACGGTGGCAAGAGACCGGTGAGCATCTTCATGGTGGTGGTCTTGCCACAACCGTTGGAGCCGAGGAAGCCGAAAATCTCACCGCGGTGGATGCGGAAGTTGACGCGGTCGACCGCCGTGAAATCTCCGAAGCGCATGGTCAGGTCGCGCGCTTCGATGGCAACATTCTCGCCGTCGGCAAACGGCGGCACCACGACTGCCCGATGGCCGCGTTTTTTTTCTTCCGGCAGCAGTGCGATGAAGGCCGCTTCCAGCGTCGCAGTGCCGGTGCGTTCGTGCAGTTCTTTGGGCGATCCTGTGGTGAGAATCCGTCCCGCGTCCATCGCCACCAGCCAGTCGAAGCGTTCTGCCTCCTCCATGTAAGCGGTGGCGATCATCACGCTCATGCCCGGACGCGCTTCACGGATATGGGCAATCAGTGACCAGAATTGCGTGCGCGCCAGCGGATCGACCCCGGTGGTTGGTTCATCAAGAATCAGCATATCCGGGTCGTGGATCAGGGCGCAGCACAAGCCTAATTTCTGCTTCATCCCGCCTGACAGTTTGCCTGCCGGACGATCAAGGAAAGCATGGAGGCCCGTCGCTTTCGTCAGTTCGTCGATGCGCCGTCTGCGTTCAACCGCATTGTGGCCGAACAGGCGACCGAAGAATTGCAGATTGTCTTCGACCGACAGGGCCGGGTAGAGATTCTTGCCCAGACCTTGTGGCATGTAGGCAATGGCGGGGCATACCCGGTCGCGGTGGCGTCTTGATTGCATGTTGCCGCCAAGCACCTCCACAGTGCCTTGCTGCACCCTACGCGCGCCGGAAATCAAGGCCAGCAGACTGGACTTGCCGACGCCATCCGGGCCGATCAGCCCGACCATGCAGCCAGCGGGCACCGCCAGATCAACGGCATCCAGCGCTATCGTCTTGGCATAGCGCAGGCTGACACCGGACAGGCGCGCGACCAGGCCACTTGGCGCGCCTGACATATTTACATGGGTGGTGCTGGATGTGGCAAGTGTCACTTAGCCGCCCTCACTCAGCGACCTTGATCTTGAGCGACTCAGGCCACTCGGCCTGCCGGTCCAGTTTGATCCAGGCCATGCCGGGCAGGCCGGTCTTGACCTGCTTCAGGTGTTTTTTCAGCAACTCTGGATCGATGCGGGCTTTCACCCGGAACATGAGCTTTTGTCGTTCAACCGCGGTTTCCACTGTTTTCGGCGTAAATTGCGCAACACTCGCGACGAACGACACTCGCGCGGGAACCACAGAGCCGGGCGCGGCATCCAGTACAAGACGCACCTCGCTGCCCAGCGCTACTTTTCCGGCCACCGTCTCGGGCAGGAAGAATGTCATATAGACATCGCTCAGATCCACCATATTGAGTACCTTGCCGCCGGCACCCAGCACTTCGCCAGGCTGGGCCACGCGATACTGTACGCGGCCATCGCGCGGCGCCTTGAGCTGGCTGTCCTTGATGTCCGCATCGATGCGCGCAATCGTCGCGGTGGCGGCCTCGATGGCGGCGCGTGCGCCTGTGACTTGTGACTTGCTTGCCACAATGGCCGCTGCGGCCGCTTTCGCCTGGGCTTCGGCCGCAGCCAATGCGGCTTGGGCGTTATACACTGCCGCCTGATCGTCGTCTAGTTGCTGGATGGATGTCGCGCCTTCACGCGATAGCGTTTGCGAACGAGCCAGGCGCCGCTTGGCGTTATCCAGCTCACTCGCGCGCTGCACCACGATGGCTTGCGCCGCCGCCAACTCACTTTCACGCATCCTCGCTTGCGCTTCGGCGCTCGCTACGCCGGTAATCGCCTGTTGCTGCTGGGCGCGCGCCTCATCGCGCTGCGCGGTGAGTACATCGATCTGCATTTGTGCCAGCACCTGACCTGCCTGCACGAAATCCCCTTCGAAGACGAAAATCTCGACCACGCGCCCCGGATACCTGGAGGCGACATCGATCTCGGTGGCTTCGATACGGCCATTGCCGCTGACAAAGCCTTCGCCCAGGCCTTTCGGGCGGGTCATCGTCCACACGCCCCAGGCGATCAGCGCAATGACAATGGCCGCCGCGGCCAGGAACAGGTTTTTCTTGAGTGCAGGGCTTAATGGATTCATGGTGAGTTCTCGTGTGTGCTGTTGTTTTAATTTGCCGAGTGGGTTGCCGTATCCACCGGGGCGGCAAATTCCTGGCTGCCGCCGCCCAGCGCTGCGTACAGGCTTACGCGGCTTGAGAGCAGGGCGCGGCGCGTTTGTACCAGTTGCTGCTCGGCCGTGAGCAGGTCGCGCTGGGCATCCAGGACTTCAAAATAAGGGGTGCTGCCATTGTCATAACGCAACTGGGATAGCCGCGCACGTTCGGTTTGCGCCGCCAGCGTCGCCTGTGCGATGCGCACCTGTTCAGTCAGCCAGTGGCGGGCGGATAAGGCATCGGACACATCACGGAAGGCCGCCTGCACGGTCTTTTCATAATTCGTCACCGCCAGGTTGCGACGGACTTCGGCCAAATCAAGGTTGGCGCGGTTGCGCCCGGCATCGAAAATCGGCAGGGAAAGGCTGGGCAGGAAGTTCCAGGCGCGGCTGCCGGAATCGAACAGGCCATCGAGCCCAGCGCTGGCGGTACCCGCCGAACCGGTCAAGGTAATGCGCGGAAAAAAGGCCGCGCGCGCCGCGCCGATGTTGGCTTGGGCGGCACGCAGTTGATGCTCGGCCGCGACGATATCGGGGCGTTGCAACAGCAGGTCGGAGGGCAGGCCAACGCGCAGTTCACGCGCCACTGCATTATCACTGAAACCGGTATTTTCCTGCAAGGGCGGTAGCGGCGAGCCGATCAGCAAAGTCAGCGCATGCGCCTGGACGGCTCGCCCCTGTTCGAGTTGCGCGGCCAGGGTTTGTGCCTGTTGCAGCAGAACTTCTACTTGCACCAGGTCCATCTTTGCGATCGCACCGACTTCAAAGCGCCGCTTAAAAATGCGCAACGATTCCTCGCGGCTGGCGATGGTCTGCCGCGCCAGCGCGATGCGCTCATCCAGTTCGCGCAACACCAGATAACTGTCCGCTACTTGGGCAATCAGGCTGAGCGTGATTGCGCGGCGCGCCTCATCGGTGGCCAGATAGTTTTCCAGCGCGGCATCCTTCAGGTTGCGCACTCGGCCCCAGAAGTCCAACTCCCAAGTGGCCAGCCCCGCGCCCACCTGATACTGGCTGCTGACAATGGATTGCCCGCTCATGTTGAGGTCGCCCGGCACACGTGCCCGGCTGCCATTGGCCGTGGCCGCAATGGTCGGCAACTGGTCAGCCCGCTGGATGCCATAAGCGGCGCGGGCTTCCGCGACGCGCAGTACCGCGTTTTTCAGGTCGCGACTGTTATCCAGTGCCCGTGCAATGAGCGCTCGTAGATGCGGATCAACGAAATAGTCGCGCCAGGCGGTCTCGGCGGCGATGCGGCCTTCGATCGTTTCGTTCGGTTGCATCCGGGTATCGGCGGGATAGGCCGTGGCGACCGGCAGCGATGGTGCTTTATAAGGTGGAGCCAGTGAGCAACCGTCCAGTGCCAACGCACCAGCCAGTGCGCACAGGGAGACCACACTGCGCAGATGTCCATATTTAGGCCCACATCTTTTCATAGTGACACTCTCTCATCAGCGGACAATTGAAAATCCAATCCTCACTTGCGTCCCACGGTCTAGGTTGTAGTCGAGCAGACTTTCACCGTACCCCTTGAATAGCTGGAAGTGCAGGAAGCCGCCGGTGCGGGCGAAAATCGGTTGGCGTAGCGGGTAGGAAAGATCGAGCTGGGCGCTACCATGCCCTGAGGTACCGTTGCGTAACTGCGTCGCCAAAAGCCAGCTGTCCTCGTGGCCATAGCGGAGAATCCAGTCCACGTAACCCCGGTAGCGCTGGATGTCCGGGTTGTCTGATTTTTCCAGATAGCCATAAACCTTGGGTGCGAAGATCAGCGTGTGTCCATCCGAAAATTCAGTGCGCCAGACGGGCTGCGCGAAGAGCGTGTTGATGCTGCGCGAATTTACGCCATCCTTGCCATTTGATTCGTGCTCGAAACCGGCGCGTAGCACCTCGGGCATCAGGCGGCTTTCATCGTGAGTCTCTCCCTGCCAAAAGAGACTGGGCCGGTAGCTGGTATCGCGAAATGGCGACGAATTGGCGCCCAGATCCCAGATTGAAGTCTGCGTATAGCCGAAATGCAGACGGGATAGAAATGGAATCCTCTGCACCGGATAGCTATCAGGGTCGAAAAACCGGTACTTGAAGCTCAATTGGAATCGGGCAGCGGCTCCACCACCATCACCCGCGACAAAGTACATGGGCTCATTGGCCGACAACGCCGGTTCGTCCGTGGCAAATAATTTGCTGCCTGTACCGCTGGATCGCGTGACGGGCCTCGTGTCGCTATACATGGGCGCACGCATCCGCTCGATCGGATCGGCGGCTGTGACGACGAGGGCCAGCCGGTTCGATTCGGCTCCAGCCAGATGTGCCCGAACCAGCCCTGATAGATGATCTGGCAATACCCCGCGATACGTTCGGCGTGTGTCCTCTGTCAAAACTGGATCTACGATAGCAAGTTCCACTTCCAGCGCCCTGTCGTCGCGCACTAACCTGAGTCTGAGCGTCAATGGCCACTCGGTCTGGGTCACTGGTTTGATGATTTCAAGCATGATAGGCGCGCCCGCCCGCGCAGTCTCATCAGGAGTTGCAATAAGCCAAGCCGACCCTGCAATGGCAGGTGGAGCGGCTAGACCGCCCACTATTACCAGGAAGCTGGATACAATTAAAAATAGGTAGTTATTCATGTCTCTCAATAGGGTCGAATTTAGTTACTTTGAGTGATACGGATTTCAAGCCGACTTTCGACCCACCATGCCATTATGCCATCAATAGTGTCAGTCCCGCAAATCAGGTAGTATTAGTCGTGTCCAATATGCGCTCCTTTTAACCTTCCGATTTCCATTTGCGCGAGTTGCTGCGCTGCATGTTCATAACCAATATGAATGATTTCTTCGGCACGGCTAAATTCCAGGAAGCGAATATGACCCAGCGGCGGCTGGATCAGAATATCTGGTTGCTCCAGACCCAGACGCGTTTGCGTGATGCGTGTTTCCATGACGTTGACTGAGGCCAGCAGTACTTCAAAAATACTCGGTAATGCTTCTTCGGTCGATGCCCAGCGGGAAAACTGTGCCGCACCAGGTGTTTCGCGGGTAAGCAATTTGGCCTTGAGTTCCTGCATAGCCTGGCGGTAACTGTCTACCCAGCGTCCGAATTGGCTGGATAGCTCTGAATTTTGACTTATTCTGGACAAATTCAATAGCGGTTTGAAATTTTTACCTGCGATAATTTCGTGATTGAGATCAACCGCGATTACCATGTCGGCTCCCATGGCGCGAGCCACGCTCACCGGCACTGGGTTAGTGAGCCCGCCATCCACCAGAATTCGCCCGTTGCTGCGTACCGGAGTAAAAATGCCAGGCACTGATATGCTGGCGCGCACTGCCTCGATCACGTCACCTGACCGGATAACGACCTCCTCACCGCTAACGATATCGGTTGCCACTGCAGCAAAAGGTTTTGGCAGCGCCTCGATCGAGTTGGCATGAACATACGCGCGCACTAGGTCGCTGATCTTGGCACCGTCGAACAGGCCAGACTTGGGTAAAATGACGTCGAAGAAGGAAACCGTCTTTTTCCAGTCGAATGTCTGAAAAGTATCTTCCAGATCATCTAGTTTTCCAGCAGCATGGATCGCCCCGATGAGTGCACCCATGCTAGTACCAGCGATGAAGTCCACCTCGATGCCAGCATCCTCGATCGCCCGGATTACGCCAAGATGTGCGAGCCCCCGAGCCGAGCCGCTGCCCAGCGCCAAGCCGACCTTGGGGCGGCCTGGGTTGCTGTCGATTATCTTTCTCATCATCGCTGTCACTCCCGATCCGCTTTGCTACTCTTCCAGATCGACAGCATTAACCATATGCCACCGATCACTGCGCCAAAAAAACCGAGTAGACCAAAGAAGGGCAGCCCCAGCAAGCTGGGGCCGCCAGGCACGGTCATGACGATGGAGGAACCGATAATAAGCGCAGCAACGACAATGCCGATCACCAGCCTGTTGGCAGCACTGTCAAGCTGGTTGCCGAAGCGCCTCAGGTGTGTGATGTCAATATGGATTTCCAGCCGGCCGCGCCGGGCGGCACGCAACAGCCGGGAGAGGTCACGTGGCAAGTCGGCGATAAGCGCCAGCGCCTCACCGACCGCCCAACGGCCGCGCTTGAGGAGTGATGCTGGCATATAACGCTTACGTAGCGCCTGCTCCAGCAAGGGCATCGCCTCGCTGGCCATATCAAAGTCCGGATCAAGCTCGCGGCCCATACCCTCAAGCGAGATGAAGGCTTTGATCAGCATCGTCAGATCGGCTGGCAGAGTTAACTGGTGCTGGCGAAGAATAGCCACCAGGTCGGAGAGCATGGCGCCGAGGCTTAACTGCTTTAGTGCCACCCCGTGATATTGATCGACGAAAGTCTGGATTTCAAGTATCAGGCCGTCCTCATCCACCGCTGCGTCGCCTGTCCAGTCAAGCATCACATCGGCTACGCGCATGGGCTCATGCCGCACTAGTCCCAACAGCAGTTGAATCAACTGATCACGGCGTTCGTCTGTTAGCCGCCCAATCATACCGAAGTCAATGAAGGCAATGCGGTTGCCGAGCAGGTAAAATACGTTACCGGGGTGCGGGTCAGCATGGAAAACACCATCCTCGACGATCATTTTCAGCACCGCACGCGCTCCGCGGCGGGCGAGTATCTTGCGGTCGAGGCCAGCCTGATCGACAGCGGCAAGCTTGCGTCCTGAAATACCGTCGATGAATTCCTGCACGCAAACCCGCTCGCAAGTCCATGCCCAATAAACTCGGGGGATAATGATGATCGGGAGTGCCGAAGATACTTCAAGCACCGCTTCTGCAATGGACTCGTCTTTGTCAGTATACCCTGCAAAATTTTCTGCGATTCGCTCGGCATTGCGGCATTCACCGGCAAAGTCGAGCTCACGCCTAAGTGACTGGGCAAACTGCCGCACCACTTCCTGTGGGTGGAAACTGCGCAGTTCCGGGCTCTCCATCTCAGCTAGTTCTGCCAGCCTTGAGAGCCAGCGTAGGTCGGCTTCGATGATCGGTCGTATACCGGGTCGACGTACTTTGACTACCACTTCACTGCTGTCTGCGAGGCGGGCGCGGTGCACTTGCGCGATGGAGGCGGCGGCCAACGGGACGGGATCGAAAACAGTAAATATTTCCTCGGGCGGTGCCCCTAGATCTTCAGTGAGCTGCTGACATATCTCGGCATAAGGTGCAGCGGGTGCACTGTCCTGCAGCTTACCGAATTCGGCAATCCATTCCGATTCTAATAGGTCAACGCGGGTCGCGAGTACCTGACCAAGTTTGACGAAAGTTGGTCCCATCTCCTCCAGCGCCCGCCGCACCCGAGCGGGAGGAGGAAGGTGCGCGAACTCTTCTGCATTGCTCCAATGCAATGCACGCCCAGCTCGTTCCAAGGCATTGGCCAGACCTATCCGGCGAACCATGTCGCCGAAACCGTAGCGAACTAGGATTGAGGCAATGTCGTGAAGACGGCCAAGGTCGCGTATCGCTGTCAGCGCCTGCCACAGCATCAGTTTTCCTGGTCTTGGGGATGTTCAGGCTTGACGTGATCAGCCAAGCCAGTGAGAACGCCGGCAGCGATTTGACGCAACAATTCGGAAGTGGCTTGTGCTAGATGCAGACCAGCCCCAACCTGAGCGCGTCCCGCCATGCCAAGCTGGTGCGTAATAACAGCCAGTGTATCCTTCAGTTGCACGCCCACGGCTGAACCATAGACACGGACGTGCGAGGCTAGGTCGTGGAGGATATCTCCCGCCGCGTCCTTGGCACCCAAGGCCGAGCTTTGCAAGGTTTCCAGAAACATCGTCTCTAGACTTTCCAGATCGGTCCGTGCGCGGACGAGGTCTTCACTGGAAAATGTCTGCGCCCGACCCGCCGCTTCTTCCAACGCCAGTTTAGAGGCTTCGGCAAACTGTGCCAGCGCCGCATCCAACCCTGTAACGACCTGTTTAAGACGCGCTCGTGTGATTTCGATTTGCGCAGCTGACTGGTGTAACTCTTTTTGCGCTCCAGCCCGAGCGCCACTCAGCACGGCACTTGCAATCTGCCGCAGAGATTCGATATCATGTGATTCCGCGCTGATCTTGCGCAAGGTGAGCTGCCGCACAACCTCCTGTAAATCGTGATCCTGTTCGACGGCGCTACGCACTTCAGCTTCGAGCGCGGCCGTATCGTTACCGCCTCCAATATTGTTACCTGTTTCATTTTTCATGCTGGTGATCCTCCTAATGAGTCAGACCCGATTTTGTAGCAGGGCAAGTTTGATTATTATGCAGCATTTTTCTCTGTATTTTGCATGTAAGTTTTGGCAAATTCAGACGTAATTTGATTCTTAAGTTTTGCATGTCTGCGAATACGATTGTAAAATATATTCAAACGTCACACACTTGGCTTCATCTCACAGTAGCTTTGGCTTATTTTCATGGACTACCTAGAAAAGTAGGTAAAACTCTGCCTATTCAGAACATTGTTGACGCTGGTGATGGAAATATCACAGTTTTTTTTAATGATCAGAAATATTGGATTGCAGATAGGTAAATTGTATTTCCGCAATTATTGCAGGCTACTCTACTTACTATACGCACCAATTTTTACAAGTAATGATCCAAAGCTAAATGCAATATTGATGATTGAATGGCTGAGTTTGGACCTGCCATCCACTCCCGCATACGCCTTCATATCAAGGTGTTTTTCATCGCCTTAAACGAAGGCGCCACTTGGCATGACGCGCGCATAGTGCAGAATTCCGGTAGCGCCCGTGCCGACGCTCGCCTTGCGAGTCACAAAGTGTTCAATATATAATAAGCAATGCTTACTACTTTGGTGCTTGGACATGCAGCGTGACAGTCTCGGTTTTCTTCTGGCGGACGTCTTTCGCCTGCTTCGGCAGAACTTTCAGCGGCGCCTTGAAGGGAGTTCTCTTACCCTAGCGCAGGCTCGGGCGCTCGTTTACCTATCTCGCCATGAAGGTGTTCGCCAAGTCGATTTGGCAGAAATGCTGGAAGTGCAACCCATCACGCTCGCCCGGTTGATCGATCAACTGGCGGATGCCGGATTGGTCGAACGTCGCTCCGATCCCGCAGATCGGCGGGCATATCAGATGTTCTTGACACCTGCCGCAACATCCCACCTGGCCGCAATCAGACAGGTCACCGAGGCGATACAGGCCGATGCCCTGCGCGATCTCAACAAACAACAAGCCGCCATGCTCTTCGTCGCACTGCGCAAGATGCGCGACAACCTTGGCTCGCGGTGATAACCCGCGAAACAACGCTATTACTGGAGTCACCTGTTCATGAGCAATGCATTGATCGACAACGAAACAACCATCGCCGATGTACGACCACCCAAGCGTCGCTTGAAACGGCTGATCCTGCTGGTTGTGGTTCCATTGATCGCCGCGCTTGTAGTCGGAGTTGTGTACCTCAAGGGCGGGCGCTACGTCGAAACCGACAATGCTTATATCAAGGCGGACAAGGTCCCCGTCAGCGCCGCGGTGTCCGGCACGGTTACGGAAGTACTGGTTGATGAAAACCAATCCGTCAATGCCGGCCAACCGTTGTTCCGGCTCGATCCTGCGCCGTTTCAGGTAGCCGTAGCCAAAGCCGAAGCCAAATTGGCGCAGGTGCGCACCGATCTGGCAGCGCTCAAAGCGAGTTACCGCGAGAGACAGGCGGAAATCGCGCTGGCCCGAATCAAGTACGCCTTCTCCCAGAAAGACCAGCAACGCCAAGCCGATTTGGTGGCCAAGAATTTCATTTCCGCTTCCAAGTTCGACGATGCGAAGCAAAGCACCGACCTCGCTGAGCAGCAAATCAGCGCATTGGACCAGGACTTGAAGCGCATCGCGGAAACCTTAGGCGGCAGCGTCGATTCACCAGTGGAGCGCCACCCAAGCTATCGCGTCGCGCTGGCCGAACTGGAACAAGCCAGGCTCGATCTGGCGCGGGCCGAGGTGCGCGCCTCGCTGCCCGGCATAGTGAGCAAGCCACCCAAGCCTGGGCAGTATGTCGCCGCCGGTTCCATAGCGTTGGCCTTGGTGGTCAGCGGCAACTTGTGGGTCGAAGCCAATTTCACCGAGACCGATCTCACCTACGCTCATCCGGGCCAACCTGTCACCATCCGTGTCGATACCTACCCCGATGCGGCATGGAAGGGCGTGGTGGAAAGCCTGAGTCCCGCCACAGGGGCAGAGTTCTCGGTTATCCCAGCACAGAATGCCACCGGCAACTGGGTCAAGATCGCGCAGAGGGTGCCCGTGCGGATCAAGATCGAAGCCGCACCGACCATGCCGCAACTGCGCGCAGGGCTGAGCACCACCGTGGAAATCGACACCGGCCATCGCCGTCGCGTACTTGGGTTCTCGCTCTGAGATCAAACAATGACTGCCGCCACGACAGCCGCAAACCCGGAAAGCGCACATCGTGGCTTGGTCACCGTGTCGGTCATGCTGGCGACCATCATGCAGGCTTTGGACACCACGATCGCGAACGTTGCGCTACCGCACATGCAGGGGACTATGGGCGCGACCCAGGATCAGATTGCCTGGGTACTGACCTCCTATATCGTGGCGGCGGCGATCTTCATGCCACTGACCGGTTTCCTCTCGGCGCGCTGGGGACGCAAGCGCATTTTCATGTGGTCGGTGGTCGGCTTTACGGTGGCATCGATGCTCTGTGGCGCGGCGCAAAGCCTGAACCAGATTGTTCTGTTTCGCCTGCTGCAAGGGATATTCGGCGCGAGCCTCGTGCCATTGTCGCAAGCCGTGCTCCTCGATACCTATCCTCGCGAGCGCCATGGAGCGGCGATGGCGATGTGGGGCGTGGGCGTGATGGTGGGGCCGATTCTCGGCCCCTCGCTCGGCGGCTGGCTAACCGAGTATTACAACTGGCGCTGGGTGTTCTACATCAACTTGCCGTTCGGTGTGCTGGCCTGGCTCGGACTGGCGGCGTTCCTGCGTGAAACGCCGATCGACCGCACGCGACGCTTCGACCTTCTCGGCTTCGCGCTGCTGAGCCTCGGCATCGGCGCGCTGCAGATGATGCTGGATCGCGGCGAATCGCTTGACTGGTTTACCAACCCGGAAGTGGTAATCGAGGCCATGCTCTCCGGCCTGGCGCTCTATCTCTTCATCGCTCACATATTCACGCACGAGCATCCGTTCATCGAACCCGGGCTGTTCAAGGACCGCAACTTCAGTGTCGGCCTGTTGTTCATTTTCATTGTGGGTATCATTCTGCTCGCCACGATGGCCTTGCTGCCGCCATTCATGCAAAACCTGATGGGCTATCCTGTGATCGATGTCGGCTATCTGATGGCTCCGCGCGGCGTTGGCACCATGTTCGCCATGATCGCCGTGGGTAAGTTATCCGGCAAGGTGGACGTGCGCCACATGATTTTACTGGGTCTCATGCTGACCAGCCTGTCCCTGTGGGAAATGACCAATTTCAACACGGATATCGACGGCTGGGACATCGTACGAACCGGCATCACACAGGGGCTGGGGCTGGGGTTTATCTTCGTGCCGCTATCCACCATCACCTTCGCTACCCTGGCGCCGCGCTACCGCAATGAAGGCACGGCGCTGTTCAGCCTGATGCGCAATCTCGGCAGCAGTATCGGCATCTCGGTGGTGATTACCTACCTGGCGCAACGCACGCAGGCTAACCATGCCGCGTTCGCCGACTACATCAACCCCTTCAATCTGGCACTGAGGCAGGCGGTCGAGGCGGGCGCCTACAATCTGACCACGCCCGAGGGGCTGGCGGCCATCAACGGCGAGGTGACGCGCCAGGCCGCCACGCTGGCCTATTTGCAGGACTTCCGGCTGATGATGTGGATCACTGTGGCCGCCATCCCGCTGATAATCCTGTTGCGGGCGTCGCCGAAGAAATCCGCAGTGAACGATGTGCACGCGGCGATGGAGTGACGGCAGCACTGCCGAATGTGCGACTGTAATCGCCTGCTAAATCGCCGACATACTTTTAATACTATCGGAGGACAATGCGCATGTTTCAGACTATCGTTTTCGCCTATGATGGCAGCGCCGAGTGCCGAGACGCGCTTGAGGAGGGGATCGCACTTGCAAGCCGCTTCAACGCTAGCTGTCACCTGCTCGCGGTCGTGCCGCCACTATCCCCCTATTTCCTGGCCGCCGGCCCGTTGTCCGAAGACCTGTCGGAAAAAGACCGGGCCTACATCAGCGCCATCCTCGAAAAAGGCCTCGCACGCCTGCGCGAGGCGGGATTGGACGCCGCCGGCTCCATCAGGATATGGGAGGAGCCGGCCGAGGTCATTGGTGCCTTCGCTGGCAAGGTCGAAGCCGATCTCGTTATTGTTGGGCACCGCCGCCGCTCAGCCCTTGATCGCTGGTGGCGCGGATCGGTAGGCCATTCCCTCATCGACCAACTGCCGTGTAGCCTGTTCGTTTCCATGCCGCGCGAAGCGGCAAACCACTCTTCTTGAGCATTTCTAATAGAGGGTCGTAGTCGAGCATGGGAATTTCACATGCAAAGGAAAACAGAGTTTACCGAACTTGAACTTAGGGATTTTAACGAAAGATTTTCAAAACAATGGGTTACTGTTGACTTCAATTCTCAACTCATTATGTCAAAAGAAATGTGCTCCCCTTTCTCATAGACTAGTTCTAACTGGACACTTTCTTGCCAACTGGAGACTTCCCATATTGTTTAAGGCATGTCCAGCTGTACGGACTTTCAGGGCCACCTATTCAGCGTACCAGTAGTGCTGACAGCGTTGGAATGTTTTAGTGCTATACATAATTTTTTGCGCTCTCAAACTTAATTTAGCTAGTGAGCTTCATGAGTAATGTTGTAAGTTGATTGATTTCAGTATTGGTAAGCGACTTATTAACCCAATCCTTAAAAACATTTTCAAGTTCAATCATCACTTTATTCAGAATCGACAAAGTATTGATGTTGAGCATCACTGGTTTTATACGCCGATCGCTTTCGTTTGAAGTGCGTGAAACAAACCCTCTACTTTCCAGTTCCAATAACACCTTGGTTAGACCGCCGGAACTGATCAGCATTGAGTTCTGAATATCTGATGGTGTTAATACATAGGGTGGCGGTGAACGACGTAGCGTAGCAAGTACGTCGAACTCGGCTACGCTAAGATGATTGGCCGCTATGATTTCGGTTGCGCGCGCGTGTTGTTCTAATTGAGCGTAAAACAGTGAAAATCTTAAGGGCAATAATTGGGCATTATTTGATTCTGGCCAATATTTTTTATGCGCATCCAATAGGGAAGCAATTCTGTTGTGCATGATTGAATTCTGTTTTCAAAAATAGTCTTGCAATTATCTTTCAGGAAAGATAATATTGCAACAATATCTTCCTAGAAAGATAATTTCCTATAATGATCCTGTAATTAAATAGTGCTGATAATAGATTGATAGTTAATGATTAGCCTAGGGTACAGCAGATAGTTACAGTTACATTCTAAATGAGTACAACAAGGACTTGATATGTCATATCTGAATATCCTCTCGCTAACAACCGTTCTGATTCTTTCTGCATGTGGTGGAAAAAGTGAAAACGCGCTTAATTCCAATGCTAAGCCACCAACTGTAACTGTTGTTAAAGTAGCGAACGAGAGTGTGCCGACAGTTAACGAATTGCCTGGACGTACAGCACCATACCTGATTTCAGAGGTGAGGCCGCAAGTCAGCGGCATTATTAAAGAACGTATTTTTAAAGAAGGCAGTGAAGTAAAAGCAGGTCAGTTGCTGTATCAGATTGATGCTGCAGTCTACCAAGCTGCTTATGACAGTGCTAAGGCTAATCTTGCTAGAGCATTGGCTAGTGTCGGTTCTGAAAAGTTAAAAGCCCAGCGTTATGCAGAGCTGGTTAAAATCGAGGCGGTAAGCAAACAGGCTAATGATGAGGCTGACGCTTCATTGAAGCAAGCAGAAGCTGAAGTCGCTGCAGCAAAGGCCGCTTTGGATAAGGCCAGAATTGACCTTGCTTATACAAAAGTGGTTTCACCTATTTCAGGCCGTATTGGTCGTTCAACCGTCACCCCCGGCGCATTAGTGACCGCTAATCAGGTTGATGCGCTTGCAACAGTACAGCAATTAAATCCAATCTATGTTGACGTTACGCAATCCAGTGCTGAGTTAATGCGTATGCAGCGTGATCTGGAACAAGGAAAATTGAAGAGTGCAGGCGGCAACACTGTTTCTGTACAGCTGGTGCTGGAAGACGGCAGTATCTTTGAGAAAGAAGGCAAACTTGCATTTTCAGAAGTCACTGTGGATCAAGGTACCGGTAGTGTGACATTGCGTGCAGTGTTTCCAAATGCAAAAGGCCAGCTATTGCCTGGTATGTATGTACGCGCGCGCATGACGCAGGGTGTAAAAAGCGATGCAATTCTGGTACCGCATGCTGCTATAGGCCGTGACCCACGCGGTAATGCGACCGTGATGGTGGTGAATGCCGAAAATAAGGTTGAGCCACGCATAGTGAAGACTGCGCAATCAATTAATGATAAATGGGTGGTGACTGAAGGACTGGCTGCAGGCGAGCGTGTGATTGTAGAAGGATTACAAAAAGCGAGACCCGATGCAGTGGTTGATCCTCAAGAAGCCAAGCCTGCCGTGGCACAAGAAAACGCGGCTGCTGCCGTGGCTAAGTGAGGTAGCTGACTATGGCACGCTTTTTTATTGATCGTCCTATTTTTGCATGGGTTATTGCCATCGTTATCATGTTGGCCGGTGCTCTTTCTATACTGAGCTTACCGATATCGCAATATCCTGCTATTGCACCGCCACAGGTCGCTATCAATGCAAACTATCCCGGTGCTTCTGCGAAAACAGTTGAAGACTCAGTCACGCAGGTGATCGAGCAGAAAATGACCGGGCTGGATGGTTTGATTTATATGAACTCATCCAGTGACGGGTTTGGTCGGGCGACTGTCACGTTGACTTTTAAAGCAGGTACCGATCCTGATATTGCCCAGGTGCAGGTTCAGAATAAGTTGCAGTCATCATTGCCGCTTCTGCCGCAGGAAGTGCAGCAACAAGGGGTCACTGTAGCAAAGTCCGCACGTAACTTTCTGATGGTAATTGGCTTTGCTTCTGAGAATGGGAGTTTGGAGGCGAATGACCTGTCTGATTTTATCGTTGCAACGGTACAGGATCAATTATCTCGTGTTAACGGTGTCGGTGAGGTGCAGATTTTTGGTTCGCAATATGCAATGCGTGTATGGATGGATCCGTCCAAGCTGAATAATTTCAAACTGACTGCTGCTGATATCAAGGCTGCGATACGCGCGCAGAATACGCAGGTAGCTGCAGGCCAGCTTGGTGGAACTCCGGCACTGCCAGGTCAGGGTTTTTCCGCCACTATCACTGCGCAAAGTCGCCTGCAGACGGCCGAGCAATTCAGAAATATTCTTCTGCGCAGTTCAAAAGAAGGTGGTGAAGTGCGTCTTGGTGATGTTGCCAGAGTGGATATCGGTGCTGAAAATTACGGTACTATCGCACGCCTGAACGGCAAGCCTGCCGCCGGTATCGGTATTAAACTGGCCCCGGGCGCAAACGCACTGGATACAGCGGATGCCGTGCGTGCAAAATTAGAACAGCTCAAGCCATATTTCCCGGCAGGCGTGACTGTGCTCGTGCCTTATGACACAACGCCGTTTGTGAAACTTTCTATTCAGGAGGTTGTAAAAACGCTGGTAGAAGCAATGGTGCTGGTGTTTTTAGTGATGTACCTGTTTCTGCAGAATCTGCGCGCAACACTGATTCCGACTATTGCTGTTCCAGTTGTGCTGTTAGGTACCTTTGGCATCATGGCTGCTTTTGGTTTTTCAATCAATACCTTGACGATGTTTGGCCTGGTGCTGGCTATCGGTTTGCTAGTCGATGATGCGATCGTGGTGGTTGAAAACGTTGAGCGGTTGATGACGGAAGAAGGTTTATCACCTAAAGAAGCTACGCGTAAATCTATGGATCAGATCACCGGCGCGCTGATTGGTATCGGCATGGTACTTTCTGCTGTTTTTGTACCAATGGCTTTCTTTGGCGGATCAACCGGTGTAATTTATCGTCAGTTTTCAATTACGATTGTAGCTGCAATGGCGCTGTCGGTAGTGGTTGCGATTGTGTTTACGCCTGCGTTGTGCTCAACGATGCTCAAACCTGTTCAAAAAGGTCATGGTCACGGTGAAAGTGGATTTCTCGGTCGCTTCTTTACCTGGTTTAATCGTATGTTCGACCGCAACACGCAGCGTTACGAAGCTACGGTCAGCGGTATATTAAAACGCAGTACACGCTTCCTGATTATTTACATAGCTATTGTCGTTGTATTAGGTGTTTTATTTGTACGCATGCCGACATCATTTCTGCCGGAAGAAGACCAAGGTATTCTTTTTAATCAGATTATGCTGCCTGCCGGTGCCACACAGGAACGAACCATTGAAGTGCTTAAAAAAGTTGAGCATCATTTTCTTGTAGATGAAAAAGATACTGTGAAAGCCATATTTACCGTGGCAGGTTTCAGCTTCGGCGGTAGCGGTCAGAACATGGGGATTGGCTTCATAAACTTGAAAGACTGGGAAGAACGCAGTAAGCCTGGCATGGATGTAAAGTCTATAGCCGGTAGAGCGATGGGGGCTTTCTCGCAAATTAGAGAGGCCATGGTGTTTGCCTTCGTACCGCCAGCAGTGATTGAATTAGGAACTTCTAATGGTTTTGATGTACAGATGCAGGACCGTGCCGGTTTGGGGCATGAGGCTTTGATTGCTGCACGTAACCAGTTTCTTGGTATGGCATCGCAAGATAAGCGCCTGATGGGCGTGCGTCCGAACGGGATGGACGATACGCCTGAATATCGACTTGATATCGACCATGCGAAGGCCGGTGCTCTAGGCGTAACGGTTGCTGATATTAATGATTCATTATCTACTGCCTGGGGTGGTAGTTACATCAACGACTTTCTAGATCGCGGCCGTGTCAAAAAGGTCTATCTGCAAGGTGATGCGCATTCGCGCATGGTGCCGGAAGATTTAAACAAGTGGTACGTACGTAACTCAAGGGGCGAGATGGTGCCATTCTCTGCTTTTGCCAGTGCGCACTGGACTTTCGGTTCGCCGCGTCTGGAACGTTATAACGGTCAGCCTGCTGTTGAATTGCTTGGCCAGGCTGCGCCAAAAATGTCTTCAGGGGAGGCTATGGCAGCAGTAGAAGAGATTATGACTAAAATGCCACCAGGCATCGGATATGAATGGACTGGCACCTCCTATGAAGAGCGCGCAACAGGTTCACAGGCGCCAGCCTTATATGCGCTGTCTTTGCTGGTTGTGTTTCTTTGTCTGGCGGCTTTGTATGAGAGTTGGTCAGTTCCGTTTGCTGTGATGCTGGTGGTGCCGCTTGGTGTGCTTGGTGCATTGCTGGCAGCAACGGGGCGCGGTTTGTCCAATGATATTTACTTCCAGGTTGGCTTGCTGGCAACGATAGGTCTTTCATCCAAGAATGCGATTCTGATTGTGGAATTTGCGAAATCGGAAATGGAAGCGGGCAAGGATCTGTTAACAGCGACCCTGGATGCCGTCCGTATGCGTCTGAGGCCTATTTTGATGACCTCACTTGCATTCGGTTTTGGTGTGTTGCCACTTGCGATATCGACCGGCGCTGGCTCCGGCAGTCAGAACGCCATTGGCACCGGTGTGCTGGGCGGTACGGTTGCTGCAACTATGCTTGGTATATTCTTTATTCCTCTGTTCTACGTCGTGATCAAGAGAATATTTAAAGATAAGCCGCAAATAGCAGCTTCTAATGCGGCGGTAATGACTGCCGAGGAGAATAAGGAATGATTAAATTGAAAACATTGGTTGTGGCAGTAGCTATTGCTACAACCAATGCCTGTAGCCTGATACCGGAATACCTGCGTCCGCAGGCACCTGTGCCGGAGACTTTCCCAAATGCCGACGCGAAGGCAGCATCATCTGCAACTCAGTTGAGTGACATTCCATGGCAGGACTATTTTGCCGATGCCCAGTTACGCGAAGTAATCGGCCTGGCATTGAACAATAATCGTGATTTACGCGTTGCTGCACTTAATATAGAAAAAGCGCGTGCACTCTATCGTGTTCAGCGTGCGGATATGTTTCCGCGCATAGGTATCACCGGCACAGAAACCGCACAGCGTTTACCGGGTGACCTGACTTCTAGCGGTGATGCAACTACAACGCATCAATACAGTGCAACGGTTGGTTTCTCTGCGTATGAACTGGATTTCTTTGGACGTATTCGTAGCCTCAATGCACAAGCGTTAGAGCAGTATTTAGGTACTGAAGAGGCAAAGAGAAGTGCACAGATCAGCCTCGTTGCCGAAGTCGCTAATGTATGGCTTATACTTGCTGCTGATAAGGAGCGCTTGGCGCTTGCTCTCAGCACTTTTGAGACCAGGCAGAAATCCTATGAGCTGATTCGCCGTACTTTTGAAGTGGGTGTTGGTTCAGCGCTGGATGTCCGTCAGGCGGAAACTCTGATGGAAAGTGCACGTGCCGATGTGGCACGCTATATAGCACAAGAAGCAAAAGACGCAAATGCGCTTGCATTGATAGTCGGAACAACAGTATCTGCTGATCTGTTACCTGCCATATTAAGCGATTCTGTTAGCGCAATAACAGAAGTGCCAGCCGGGGTGCCTTCAGAGGTGCTGACACGTCGTCCGGATGTTCTGCAAGCCGAACGTGCTTTACGTGCGGCTAATGCAAATATTGGAGCTGCGCGTGCGGCTTTCTTCCCAAGTATCACGCTGACAGCCGGTGCAGGTGTTGCCAGTGACTCTCTGGGTGGTTTGTTCAGTGGCGGTGGTGGTACCTGGAGTTTTATACCGCAGATTAAATTGCCAATTTTTGAGGCTGGCAGGCTAACTGCTAACCTGGAAGCTACAAAAGTACAGCGTGAAATTAATGTGGCTCAGTATGAAAAGGCTATTCAAACGGCTTTTCGTGAGGTGGCGGATGCTTTTGCTGAAAAATCTACTTTAGCAGAACGACTAGACGCCCGGCGCAAACTGGTCGAGGCGACTAAAGTCAGCTTCACATTGTCTGAAGCGCGCTATAAGAGCGGCATTGATAGTTATCTCGGTTTGCTGGATTCGCAGCGTGCGCTTTACCTGTCTCAGCTTGATTTGATCGAAATTCGACTGATTGAGTCAGCAAATCGAGTTGCACTTTATAAAGTGCTTGGCGGAGGCTGGAATTAACTACTCATTATATGCATTCGCATTTGTTACGAGGTCTCCTTAGCTATAGCCATCGTGTGATAGAAAGGAAATCAAATGAATACAAGCACAAGATCATTGGGTATCCGTCGTAAAAATAGCGAGATGTCGGAAGAAACACGCCAGAAGATAGTAGAAGCCGCAGAAAATGTATTTTGTGAAAAAGGCGTATGTAACAGCACAATTGAAGATATTGCCCTTAGAGCAGGTATGACACGCGGTGCTGTTTATTGGCACTTTCGTGATAAGCATGAAATTTTGTGTGCAGTATTGAAAAGTGTACGATTCCCGATTGAGGATGTCAGCCCAGGCCAGTCTTTTGAAGACTCATGTAATAGAATCAAAGCGGCTTTTCTGGAAACCATTAAAATGCCGCATGCATTAAGAGTCGCAAAAATTCTTTTGCACACCTCTGTTTTGACCAACAATCAATCCCCAGTCCACTTGCGTTTGACATCGATAAGATTACATTTAAAGGCGTATTTTGAGCAAGTCTTGAAATCTGCCATATTAAATGGAGAGTTACCAAAAAGTATTGATGAGGAGGAACTGTACGTCCTTGCAGTGACGTTCAGAGCAGTTCTTACCGGATTGTTATTTGAATTAATGCTGGAATTGGATGAAAAGACCCTTGCATCTGAAGTTGATTTGAGTCTTACCAGTTTCTTTCAGTTGATACAATTAAACAGTGGTAAAGAGTAGTTTTTCTGCTAGTAAGTACTTTATGAAGTGTAATATAAGGTTTTATTTCAAGCTCAAATTTTTGAGGATAGTCATACAATGCTAGTTGCATTTTTTGGACAACTTTACGTGCTTTTTGCATTAAATGGCAAAATTGCCATGTCTGGATTGTTTGTCTTTGGCTGGCCAACTGGAGTGCTAGTCAGTATAGTTGGGAAAACTTACAAAGCACAGTTTTACAATTTGCGGAAACCTAACTATTGATCTTTAATTTAGTATTTTATTAGACTATAGAAAAAGTATATCATAATTTAGTATAATACTTTATTACTGATTTTTCAGAGTAAAAGTGGCTGTCACCCAAAAAAATTAAACAATAACCAAATGCAATCTGCTTGTAGATTTTAAGTAACTGGCACACTTTCACACACCAGCCTTAAAGCATCAAAAGCTGTTTTGATTAGAGTGTAGCGTTATTACGCTAAACCAGATGTCCGTTTTCCGCCCCAGTTATCCCGCAATGTTTTTCTTGCTGTGAGCCATGCTTCTGCGCGCAACAACATAGGCCATAGCAGGATTGGATAAGTTTTAATCAGCGTATTTGCTCTAAGATAAGGCTGATACTGCGTTTCAGTTAATCCGATTGGTTTATGCAGTAGCGAAAGCAAACTATCAACAATCTGCTCATCATGTATCGCCTTATGCTGAGTCAGCAGTAGATCACTGAGCAAGGGCCTTCTGATGTTTAACCATTGCCATATATTCTCATCAGGCATCAGAATCGGTGCCGTAAAACTGCTGTCGTGAAATTCCAGCAGTTCTTTTGTCAAAATTTGATTTAGCGTTGTATCGAAAGCCTGTTTTTGACGTCGGCTCTCTTTGTAATCGGTAAAGGGTAAGTTTGAATCAGAATCTTCTTGATCCCCTAATTTGATGTTGACATGCTTATCACCAGCTGTATGCGTAGCACATATCAGTCGTCCAGGCACTGGTTGTCGCCAGCAGTATTTGCAAGCTCGTAACACATCAAATCTGCCGTTGTCTGAGAATCGAATATTGTCCTCAATCCCCAGTTTCAATTGTCTGCAAACTTGCAAGAAATAAGTAATTTCTATCGTCTCGTGGTCTGGGAAGGTTCTCGGGGGGTGCGTCGAAAAAAGACAAATCAGGTTAATGCAAACGGCAATTTCCGTGAGTTGGCCTGAAGGCAGGCCACTTCTAAAAACCATCTCAGCATATGTAAATTCCAAGTCTTCCCATGAAGCCAGAGTCAGATTTCCCAATACATCCTGATGGCATTCCGGAATCAATGGCTGGAAATATTTCTTCATCAGGCTCAATGCAAGACTGGGGGTGACAGCACGGCCATGCATTTCAGACTTTATCGTTTTTAGCGCCTGTGCAACAGGTGCACAAAATCTGGATTCAATCTCGGCATCGTCGATATACAGCGGCATAAGGTCAAGTGTCCAAAATAGAGAGTAGTTTTGAAGTGCCCAGTTTTTCTATCATGACACATCGTGATGTTTGTGATGGTACTTAGAGGTGAACTATGGAAACGATGAACCTGGATGATGTCAGTAAAGTTTTGAAAATTTCTAAAGCTACGGCAAGAAACCGGCTGAGTTTAGGCTTGCCCATGCCGCCATCTTTCAAAGTTGGACGTAGTCGTTTGTTTCTGACAACGGAGTTTTATTTATGGATGGCGCAACAGGTTAAGCCAATCAACACAAACCAATAATAACAAACATTGATTCGGAGAAATTGAAATGACTTAAAGAACCCTAGAAAACCGGGCCTAGAAGCGCAAAAGGCTTGGGTTAGACCCAAGCCATCGGCACATACATCAAGATTGCAGCCTTGAAACCGTATTGTCTATGCACTTCAATCGACTGTCAAGGTCGAGGTCTCTTTATACCTGTCCGTCAGGTAATTCAACCCCAATATACAAGATTAATCCCTGCCAAAAGGCAGAGATTTTTCCATGGAGATAAGACGATGCGCGTTATTCAATTAAAGATATTTCTAAGTATCACTTGCCAATGCAGTTATTCATGCAGAAAGGTCTGGTGACATTAATTACCCAAGTATTGATTGAGTCAATTTAATGTCAAACAGGAGACTACCCATGAGAAGGATACGCGACGTATTGCGGTTGACGTTTGAATCCAGTATGAGTCAACGCCAGATTCAACAAGTCCTGAAAATATCACGCAATGCCATAGCTGATTACTTATGTCGTGCACAAAATGCAGGACTGAGCTGGCCATTACCAGAAGATTTGGACGATGCTGAGTTAGAGCAACTTTTATTTCCGCCGGTACTTTTACCAAAAGTCAAAAGGAAACCTGTACCGGAATGGCTGGAAATTCATCAATCACTTAAGATTAAAGGGGCTACCTTAGAAATCTTACATTTGGAATACAAAGAAAAGTATCCGGATGGCATGTGTTACAGCAATTTCTGCACACAGCACCGTGCGTTTGAAAAAACACTGAAGCGTTCGCTACGCCAAGTACACATTGCAGGGGAGAAGGTCTTTGTTGATTACGCTGGCCCTACCGTACCGATACACAATATGCGCACTGGCGAAATACAGCACGCACAGATATTTGTCGGTGTGTTAGGCGCATCAAATTACATATATGCAGAAGCGGTCTGGAACCAGCGTCGAGAGAACTGGATTGCTTCGCATGTGCGTATGTTTGAGCATTTCGGCGGCGTGCCCGTGATGGTGGTTTGCGATAATTTGAAATCCGCAGTCACCAAAGCGAGCCGTACCGAGCCAGTCATTCATCCTACTTATCTGGATATGGCAGCACATTACGGTACCGCGATTTTCCCGGCACGTGCATACAAACCCAAGGACAAATCCAAAGCCGAGGGTGGTGTATTGATCGTTGAGCGCTGGATATTGTTCCGGATCCGTAAACATAAATTTACCAGTCTGGCTGAGCTGAATGCAACAATAAAATCCCTGTTATTAGATGTCAACAACCGTTCCTTTAAAAAGCTGCCAGGTTCGCGTCAGAGTGCATTCGACAGTCTGGATATGCCAGCGCTTAAACCATTAGTGAGCCAGCCTTACCAATTTAGAGAGTTCCTAAAAGTACGCGCAGGCTTTGATTATCACGTTGAAATTGATCAGCACTTTTATAGTGTGCCGCATGCATTGGTTCGTAAACAACTGGAAGCTATTTTAACCGCAAGCACCATTGAAATACTGCATGGTGGTAAGCGAGTAACCAGTTGGGCGCGTAGTTATGAAGCTGGAAAGAAATCGACAGATACCCTGCATATGGAAAGCGCACATCGGCATTTTGCACAATGGGATAGTGAGCATGAGCTTCGCTGGGCACTATCTGTCGGCGTTAGCACCCACGCATTTTTACAAGTCGTATTCTCAAAAGCACCGCATCGAGACTTTAGTTATCGTTGGGCAAACTCGATCAAATCATTGTCTCGTGAGTATGGGCATGAACGATTGGAGGCCGCTTGTAAACGTGCATTGGAAATTGGTGCCACTGCAACCATCAATGTACGCTCTATTCTTAAAAACAATCTGGATCAGAATCCTAACAAGCCAATCATCGCAGATGAAGCAGCTTTTGATCATGACAATATTCGCGGTGCGGATTATTACCACTAATTACTACTAGACCATTCATTTATCACAAAAAAGGATTTAATTAATGTTAACGCAACAAACCATAAACAAACTATCTGCAATGAAATTAAACGGCATGAGCAAAGGTTTTGAAGAGCAACTATCTAGTACCGCAGCACAAGGGTTGTCGTTTGAAGAACGTTTTGGCATGCTGGTTGATCAGGAGCAGACTTTCCGTGAGAATCAGCGGCTTAAACGGCTTCTAAAAACCGCCAAGTTAAAGGCAAATGCCTGTGTAGAAGACATTGACTACAGTCATAATCGTGGGCTGGATAAGGCTCAAATGGCTTACCTGAATAGCTCTGATTGGATCAGGCAAGGATTTAATCTGATTTTGACAGGGCCAACTGGCTGTGGCAAAACCTGGATTGCGTGCGCACTCGGCAATCAAGCCTGTCGGCATGGATTGTCGGTGTTATTTCAGCGCGTGCCGTTGATGCTTGAGGAATTACAGTTAGGTCATGCTGACGGAAGTTTCCGTAAAAGACTAATGGCCTTGGCAAAGGTGGATTTGCTGATATTAGATGACTTTGGCGCTGCAACGCTCAATGCGCAAAGTCGTGGTGACTTGCTGGAAGTCATCGATAGTCGCTCTGGGGGCAAGGCAACAGCGATTACCAGTCAAATTCAAGTTGAGCTTTTGCATGATTACTTGAGTGGTGGAAATCCTACCATGGCTGATGCTATTCTTGACCGCTTGGTCAGTGGTGCATTGCGGATTAATCTAAAAGGCGACTCTATGCGTAAACTACGCACTTTGAAACTTTAACTACTGAGTCATCCGTATAAGACAGCCACTGTCTGATTCAATATTGGCAGTGGCTTTTTTGCGACTGTTATGCGTGGCCTCTTTGATATTGTTATAGGTGGCTTTTTTGCGGTTATTATGAGTGGCACTTTTGGGTAAGAATACGCAATCTATTGGGAACTCTATATCTAAAGGGCCGGGATCAATTGGAAGCTGCATTAAGATTTCTATGTCAGCTTTTCCTGAGATTAGAATACCTTGTTCAAAATTTACAATCATTTCATCTATTTTTTTAAAACAAAATTCTGCGAGTAAATCTAAATTTGTCTCGAGTTGGGATTGAAGGCCAATGAGATATTCAGGGGTGGTTATTGCAAGAGAGTCTGATGCAATAATCTTGGAAAAAAATTTGGAGTGATCAACTTCTTGCTCTGATTGATGAATCAGTTGAGTTGAGTCTGTTCTTGTATTGGACTGCGAGAGCTCATGATTGGAGTGGAATGGTATTGGATACCAGTCCCATTTAGGTAGAGACTTATTGTCCTGGCAAAAATTAATAAAGCCGCCAATGTTTGTCCAATCCCGTTTTAATGTAGAGAGCTTGCTTTTATTAGCAGAGTGATTGAGTGTGAAAAACCATTCTAAAAAAATAAGATGAAGCTCGTCAAGATCATCTGCATCTTCTAAATTGTAATCTGCCATGTTAGTACCAAGTTCACTCAAGCATAGACCCCATTTTGCAAATTGGTGTGCATATATAATTGGTGGTAGGGCCCTAGTTCTTGAAAAAGCTTGTAATTGATTTGTCATCTTTTCGGCGAACGCAGACCCAAAAACTAAGAGCGAACTCATATTGGCAGAGTAGCTTTTACTTTTGTCCTTATTTTGCAAGACGGTAATGATTTTTATATCTGTAAATTCTGCTTTTCTTGTATGCATTTGTCGGCTTTCAAATACTGACTTTATAACTGACAATTGTCAGTTATATTAAGTTATAAAAATATAAATAAAATTACTTAATAATCATGTTATTATAGTTATTATATAAGATAATTGACAGATATATAATTCTAGGGGAATCATTGAAGTCGGCGTAGATGTGCCCAATGCCAGTTTAATGGTCATAGAGCACGCTGAACGCGCTGGCTTGAGCCAACTGCATCAATTACGAGGTCGCGTCGGCCGAGGTGCAGCAAAGAGCACCTGT
>Ga0116183_1000432_pt1 | contig 49065 bp, 52 predicted proteins | sample AD_UKC078_MetaG_FD_89753 | JGI IMG/M metagenome (GOLD analysis project Ga0116183, IMG submission 89753) | Active sludge microbial communities of municipal wastewater-treating anaerobic digesters from USA - AD_UKC078_MetaG | ecosystem: Engineered > Bioreactor > Anaerobic > Digestate | place: USA...
TAATAATTTCTCACCGCCTAAAGAGCGTTGAAAATGCAGACAAGATAATCGTAATGAACGAAGGAAAAATCGATGCGAAGGGAAGCCATGATGAGTTATTAAAAAGCTCGGAGCTGTACCGAACCTTGATTGAAAAGTCGCAAGCGACGGAGAAGTTTGCGTATTAATTAAACCCACTTGCAAATAATCTAAACTTATACTATAATAGCGCGTATGCAAAAAATGGATGTCATAGAAGAAACTGAAGTTATCACAGAAGAAAATTTGTTGGAAAAAACAGAACTTGAATATCGATTTTTAGATATACCTCAGAACACATTTTTTTCGATTCTTTTTGAAATGAATCGATATTTTGATAAAAGTTTTGTTCAATGGATTCGTGAAAAAAATCTTAAACTAACCCAAGATGAAAGAAATGCTTTAAGAAAATATTTTTACTATGGAGATAAAAAGTTTTTGGCTGAAGCTGGAGTAAAAACTTTTCCACAGTATGTAGCAACGGAAGAAGATAAATGTCAAGTTTTAATTTCTTTTGATACTCGAACAAAAAAATATGACGCAAAAAAAATTATCAAGTCCATTCAAAAAAGATACCAGCTTTTGCATAGCAAAAATATGCATGATAATAGCGAAGTTTGGCTTAATTGGTATGAACAGAAGCGTGAAAAATTTGCTTACTCGCTTTTTGTTTTTGAATACAGTATGAGCGATTTTATTGCAGATAATTTTTCTATTGATAACATATTAAAAACTATACAAGATTCCTATGCTAGAATAGAAAACTACCGGTATTTTGTTTTTAAGTTGGAAGGAAAATTATTTAATGAGCAAAATGAAGACGTAACTTGGCAGACGCTTTACAAGGCGAGCCTTTACGCAGAAAATTTTATGCAGGTTAAAAACTTTGCCCCCTTTAATCAAAATAAGCGAAAAAAGAAAATTAAAAAACTCGCAAGTTTTTTAGAAGAAAGGTTTTCTTTTTCTGATGATAAAATTTCTGATAATACGATAAATCAAAATGCTGAAAGTCTTGCCGAAGAGTTTTATCAAAACATTTCTACCGGTTATAAGTTTTCCGATTGTTTAATAAGCGAAACCCAAAACAATATTTTGCTTATATTTCAAAAAATTACTCTTGATGAAAATCCTATTCCTTGTCCCGCTTGTATGTCAACTATCCAAAACGGAAACTCTTATCCTGAGATGTTTATGAAAAGCTATGAGTGTAAAAATCCTCACTGTCCTGAGCGAAGCAAGTCGGGGCGTGGAAAGCGTTTTACAGAATATTCGGCGTATCGTTACTTTAAGCTTTCACAAAAAAAAGCAGAGGATGAAATCGATCTGGATATTTTAAAAAAGTGGCGTAAAGATGTTTTTGCTGATCGAAATGATATTGATACAATGCTTATAAAATTATATAGCTTTTCAGGAGAAACAGTTTGCTTTACAAAAGAAAAAAGTCTTACAGAAAATTATAAACGCAAAATTAGCCTGTATAAAAAAAACGCTGAAAAAGAAATTAACCAAAAAGAAAACGCCGGAGACAAAAGCAACAAAAATAAAAACGCCGGAAACCCAAACAACGAAGACCAAAACAAATCTTTTAGTAGTTTTGAAAGCTTACCTATTTATCAGCTTTTTTATAAAATAAATAAACTTATAAATTTTAAACATGGTTCAAAAAAATTATCAAAGCAAATTGAAGTTTTCAATCAAAACTCAAAAACAGGACTTGCAGAATTAGCTCCTAATCAAATCGGAAGCGCAATAACTTCGCCGCCTTATTATAACGCGCGGGAATACTCGACTTGGGAAAACTTGATTTTTTATTTAATCGATATGATGGATAATGCGAAGACTGTTTATAATTCTTTAATTCCGGATGCTTTTTATTTTTATAATATTGGAGATATTGTTTCTCAGGATAATATTTATATAAATTCAAACATGTCAAAAAGGCGTTTGCAACTTGGCTTTCTTTCAGCTTTGGTTTTTGAAATTGCAGGCTTTAATTTGGTCGGTAATATAATTTGGGATAAGGGGGAGGTGCAATCAAAGCGAAATTCCACAACGAATAATTTTCCTCTTTATGTAAAATGTATTAATGTTTACGAACATGTTTTGGTTTTCAAAAAAGGACGCTCTAAAGAAATTATAAGTTCAGTGAAAAAAATTACGCCAGTGATTAAAATTAATTGCAAAGGCGAAAACATTGCTAAGCACACAGCCCCTTATCCGCTTGAGTTGGTGGAGCTACTTAAACCTTATGCAAAGGACTATGCGCTTGATCCGTTTTTAGGTTCGGGAACAACGCTTCTTTGGTGCAAACAAAATAATTTTAAAGGTGTGGGGTTTGAAATTAACAAAGAATATTTTGAGCTTGCAAAAGAAAATATTGAAAATTATCAAAGGGAGCTTTTTTAACTATGACGGAAATTGAAGAAAAGAAAAAACAAGTTATCGGTTTATATGGCGAGATGCGATTATCAATGGAACTACACGAGTTTGGTTGGCAGGTCCACCGGGCTTATATCGATGAAGGTATAGACTTTGTTATTACAAAATATTATTGTCCTAAATGTAAAAAGTACTCAAACCAATGGATAAGATACGCAAAATACAATGGCAAAAAAAGAAAATGTGTTACAAATCTTTGTGAGCATTGTCAAAAAACAGAGCTTGCTGTAATTTCTCGTTATTTGCAAGTTAAAACTTCCGAAGGTGTTTCTACGAGAAAAACCAATGTTCGTAAATTTAGCTTTCATCCAAAGATTCGTTACAATATGGGAGAGGAAATCTTTTATGTGTGGATTGCTGTGTTCGATACTCCTCGTGAAAAGCTTTGTCATTTTTATATTTTAAACACAAAAGAAGTTTCCAAGTTTGATAATATGTCTTTACCAACCTACCAAATAACAGACAACCAAAAAACCACTCTTACAATAAATGAGTTCGGCGAGGTTTTAAACAAAGGCGCAAACTATGATTACTCCTGCTTTAACGCCAAGTTTTTTCAAAACTGGAAAGCTCTTGAGATTGAGATGGAGTAGGCGTTGGACGATTGGCTCTTTTGAATTAACCGGCATTAAATACAAGAAACAGGACAATACCACGTCTCTCTGTTGTAAGGGATAAACTCGTCAGCCATGCAGATTATGAGTCCCGGTTTTACATCCTTTTTTAAGCGCTTTAGCGCATCAAAGTTCTTATGAGCGTCTGCGGGGTTCTTTGCCTTTTTAATCTCGATAGGGAAAATTGCATCTCCCTCCGCTACGATGAGGTCTATTTCTCTTTTGTCTATATCGCGATAGTAAAATAAATTCGGCTCTTTACCGGCATTATGATAAGATTTGACTATTTCGCTCACAACATATGTTTCAAAAAATGCGCCGTCCATAGCGCCCTTTTCCAAGGTTTCTGCGCTTGGCCACCTCAAAAGATAGGCAGCCAAGCCGGTATCCATAAAATATGCTTTTGCTGTCTTAACAAGACGCTTCGTAACATTGGAATAGTACGGCTTTAGAATAAAAATAACGCCCGAGCGCTCCAGGATAGACGCCCAGGCTTTGGCTGTAGGCGCCGATATGCCGATAGAATTGGCGATGTCGTCGTACTTTAATTGCTGTCCCGTCCGCGCCGCCATATATACAAGAAAATCATAGAACTCATTTAACTTTCCAACTTGCGCAAGGTCTTTTATATCCCGCTCAATATATGTATTGATATAATCCATGTAGAACCGATCTCTATCCAAATCCGTAGTATGTAGCTTTGGCATACCGCCGCGAAAGATAGCGGCATAGACTTCATGGACAGTTTTCGCTTTACTGAATTTTTGCCTCTCTCGTATACGTTCGATTCCAGGATGAAAAACGCGAGCCGGTCTCTCTTCTATCTCGGCTGACGAAAGGGCTGCCATCTCAAATACAGCTACTCTGCCTGCCAAGGATTCCGACACATCCTGCATCATTTTAAATTTCTGCGATCCGGTCAGCCAAAACATGCCCATATGCGCTTCGCCGTTCAGAGCTTTTTGGTCGACTATCTTTTTTATTTCTAAAAGAACGGACGGAACGCGCTGAAATTCGTCTATCAGTAAAGGATATCCGTACGTTTCAAAAAAGAGCGCAGGGTCCGTCTCTGCCAAACGGCGGGCATTACCGTCGTCAAATGTTACATAGCGACGCTCAGGCTCCCGAATATGATGTAACATAGTCGACTTTCCCACCTGACGCATACCGGTAAGCATGACTACCGGATAATACTGAGACGCTTTAAGAATCTGCTCTTCTAAATGCCTTTTAATGTACATGAAAACAGTCTCCCTTTGAGAAATATAAACGAGAAATATAAAACCTGACTTTATTTTACTCGAATTTTGATAAAAAAGCAAGACATTCTCATTAGAAAACAGACGCAAAGCGCGCTAAGATTTTAAAAGTTTTAGGTATGAAAGAAAACAGTCCGAAAGATAATTGGTTTTATTTGCTTGAAGAGCTCGAAAACCGAGGCAAACAGGCGGATTTAAAAATAGTGAAAAAGGTTGAATTTTGTCCGTTTTTCGGAATTGGTGTTTTACAAAAAAAATTCTAAATAATTCATAAAGACTTTTATCCTCGTTGCATCTGCGCATATATTTTAGTATTTGTTCCGTGCAAATGCAACAATCAATATTGTAAATAAACGTAAAAACAGTCTTCACATTAAATTTTTATTCTGGTACGCTCAGAAAAAGAGGCAGAGATTATGTATCATTCAAGATGGAAAAAAGATCATTATTCAGCCGGATTTGCGTATGGGAATCGACTGCGCGAAAATAATGTAAAGATTGATTTTAAAGAATTTTTAACTGATAAAAAACTTGAATATGGAAAAGAAGCATTGAGTATCTATCAAAGGTACTACTCTGATATTATTCAAGAAATTCAAGGTTTTGCAGATGGACAAAAAGCCGGTTTTAACGAAGTCTTTTCATTTCTTGTTGGGATGTATGTATTTACTTATGGTACATATTGTTCTATGTTTGCCATTTCAAATAAAAATGGATTTTATTTTGCAAGAAATAGCGATTTCAAAACTGAAATTGAAAAATTATCAGATAGCGCATTTTATGCTTTAGACACAGGCTATTCTTTTATTGGAAACACTACCGCAATGATCCAAGTGGAAGACGGGATAAATGAAGAAGGGTTGGCTTGCGGACTGACCTTTGTATATCCTACAGTAAAAGACAAAGGGTTCAATGCCGGCTTCCTGGTAAGATATATTTTAGAAAAATGTAAGACCGTTGAAGAAGTCAAAGATTTTTTAGAAAATGTTCCAATCGGGTCTTCACAAAATATTATTGCAATAGATAAAAAAGGAAAGATTTTATCTGCAGAATTAAATTCAAAATGTAAAAACATAGAAATATGCAAGAACGCATATAAGTCAAATCATTTTATATCAGAAAAATTAAAACCATATCAATACAATGGCGAAGATGATATTTTTTCTCACGAAAGATACCAAACTTTAGAAAAACAAAATTTTAATGAATATGTATTAGATGATATATTTGCTTTATTAAGAGGGGATAACGGCTTTATGTGTCAATATGATAGAAAAAGAGGTTTTGATACCATTTGGTCATCAGTATACGATATCGGAAATAAGACTATTTATAGATGTGAAGGCAATCCTTGTAGAAAAAAATACAAAATAGATGAAAGGTTGGAGTTTAAATGCTAAAAAAAGACAGATTGAAAAACTGGTTGGAAAAAGGTAATCCTATCGGTTTTTTGGAAATTGACACATATGGGTCTCATAACCGCCGCCGCGCTCCCCGATGAAAATTCGACGCATATGGAGCTATATGCGCCGCGCGACAATTATCATATAAAAATTGAACGCGCATGCGTCAATTTTATCTTTAGCGCCATATGTGTCAATTTTGTTTCGTCCCCCAAAAAACCGATAGGGATACATTTACCTTATTATTTTTCTTGACTCAGTTACAAAGAAGTTGTATTATTTAGTTAGTCTTAGCTAACATAAAGCCAAGGAGATATATACAATGGGAATTATAAAAAAAAATTTTCAGTCATACGTGTAAGCCGGAGGGCTTTCTTGGAAAAATGATGCTAAACAGAATGAATGCAGGACACGCAAAAATTATCGACGGCATGAAATGTTATGCAATAGAGGAAATCGAAGCGGCGCTGAGGAATGCAGGCTTTTCAGAGGTTGAATCCGAACATCATCATGCAAAGCCGTGGATTACGGTTTTGGCAAAGAAGTAAATGGGAAAGATGAATACGAGGAAACTTTGATGAAAAAAAATACGCTGTTTTGGGATCGCGTTGCCTTCGTCTACGATATTTTTGTGAATGTCATAAATGTAAAAACGCATCGGCAATTGCGCCGCGAGATTTGTGATTTAATTGAGCCGTCCGATGTCGTTTTAGAATGCGCATGCGGAACGGGTATGCTCGCGGAAGTCATTGCGCCTCGATGCGCAAAATTGATAGCGACGGATTTTTCAACAAAGATGTTACAAAAGACAGAGAAAAAATGCAAGCGATTTACAAATACAACATATACGATAGCTAACATACTAGATTTAAATTTTGAAACCGGCTCGTTCGACACAGTTGTCGCCGGCAACGTCGTTCACCTGCTCCGCGATCCGCGCGAAGCGTTGCAAGAATTAGACCGCGTGTGCCGTCCGGGCGGAAAAATTATTATACCGACCTATATCAATAAAGATGAAAACAACAAAGAGAATAAATTTGCAAAAATAGCTGGGAAAATCGGGACAGGTTTTAAAAATAAATTTACGTTTGATTCATACGAGCGATTTTTTATTGACGCGGGTTACGACGATGCAAAGTTTATTACGGTCGAGGGAAAAATTCCCTGCTCAATTGCGGTGATAGAGAAAAAGTAAAAAAATAAAGGAGTATTGATATGAAAAAGATTAAAATAGAAAAAAATACCGTTCAGGAAACGCTTATAATTCCTCTGTACGGAAGAAAAATGTGTTCCGAGAAATTCCCCAAACTCTATACGGATATTTTTGCAAAGGAATTATGCGATAGGTTGGACTATGATTTTTCAGAATTAGAAAAAAAGAATAATTCGTTTTTGTATGAATTTGGTTCTCTTGAAGCTGCGATGCGGCAGTTGGATATGATATGGGAGATTAAAGCGTATTTAAAAAAGCGCCCCAAAGCAACGATTGTCAATCTCGGCTGCGGCTTGGACGAAACAGGAAAAGCCTGCGATAACGGACTGTGTCGTATCGTAAATGTTGATTTTCCCGACGTCATATCAGCTCGTAAGCAATTAATTACTGAACAGGAACGAGAAAAAAATATTGCCTGCGATTTAAAAGATTATTCGTGGATGGATGAAGTCGACGGTTCTAACGGAGTTATTTTTTTTGCCGCCGGAGTATTTCATTATTTTAAGATGGACGAAGTAAAGTCTTTGGCGTTAGAACTTTCAAAAAGATATTCGGGGGGACGCTTAGTTTTTGACAGCGTAGGCAAGCTCGGTTTAAAACTGATGATGGCAACGGCATTAAAGAACATGGGTATTAACAATGTAGACGGTTTATTTTACGTAAATAATCCAAAAAAAGAACTAAATTGGTCGGAAAGAATTAAGGTTACTTCAAAAGGCTATATGCTGGGATATTACGATATGAAAAGTCCGGGTATTCGTTTTTCACATCGCCTGCTTGCAAAAATGGCAGATAAAATAATAAAGATGGCGATAAACAAAATGGAATTTGAATAAAGGAAAAAAAACCATGTTCGATTGCGGCGATAGAGAGACAAGGAGAAAATAAATTGATTATGGGACGAAAAGAAAAAATCCAAAGCGTATATCGTCTTACCGGAAGCAATAAGTTTTATGACGGCATGATAACTTGTTCTACGCTTTCCGGCAAGATAGTCAGCCGGATAATTTGGAATATGAATGCGGAAGAAAGTTCCGAATATCAGATGCGGGCGTTATCAGGCATTCCGGAGGATTTTTCAGGCGCATTGTTGGAAGTTCCTGTAGGTACGGGAATTTTAACGGTTCCGATTTATCAAACAATCCCTCATGCCGACATTACATGCTTGGACTATTCGCCGGATATGATGGCGCAAGCCCGAGAAAAGGCGGAGCGAATAGGTCTTACAAATATTTCTTTCAGGCAGGGGGATGTGGGAGCGTTGCCTTTTGAAGACGGCAGTTTCGATATTGTTCTTTCGCTCAACGGTTTTCACGCGTTCCCGGATAAAGAAGCGGCATACCGAGAAACGTTCCGGGTCTTGAAAAGCGGCGGCGTATTTTGCGGTTGTTTTTATGTGAAAGGTCTTTGCAAACAAACGGATTTTTTTATCCGTTATCTTTATCAACCGCTAAAATTTTTTACGCCGCCGTATGAGACAATGAACAGCTTGAACATACGCCTTAAAAATATGTATGAACGCGCGGAGTTAAGCAATGTAAAGGGAATCGCCTGTTTTATGTGTCGTAAAAAATGAATATATTAAGGAAAAAATCATGACGGAAAAAATTGCGCTCAAAGAAAACATCAATTGGGACAAAGCGCGTCTTTTGCTGGCGATCGGTATTGCGGGGGCTAGCATTAACCTTGCAGGCGACATGCTCATGGGTTGGGGCGCGCGGGACGCAAGTTTGACAGGGGTAGAGGGGTACGTTTCTCAGTATCTTACGATAGCTGATTGGAGAATGTTTTGGTCGGCGCTGTTGGGACTGATTGGCGTTCCCGTTAGTCTTGTAGGACATATCGGAATTTACAAGCTTATTAAGCCGTATTCTAAAAAATATGCGCGATTGTACGGCGTTGGAATTTTTGGCGGCTTTACGTTCGGCGGCGCCGGCGTTCATGTCTCGTCCGTCGCTTCTGCCTTTTTTTATAAATATATGACAGCTGCAAGTTCTGAAACGGCTCTTGCAACATCGATACAATTTGTATGCTACTTTTCAGTACCGCTGTACATCGCGCTTTTGATATGCGTTCTTATACAATCGTATGCTCATATACGAGCGCTTGCGACAGGCTTAACCCCCTATCCCCGTTGGTGTTGGCTCTGTTCTCTGCCTGTGGGCGCATTGCTTGTTAGCCTTGTTTCTCTCTTCGGAAACTACGCGCTTGTAAATGCAATCATGGTCGGCGTTTTTTCCTTGGGAAATATATGGACGCAAAGTTGGCACTTGATATTGCTGGATAAAGCGAAAGGAGTTTACAACCCCAATGCTCCGTATGATGGATAAAGGAGGGCTTTTATGGCGCTTAGCAATAAAATTATTATGACCAGTATGCGTTTGCTTTCTTATTTTTTTCCGGATAAGCCTGCGGAGGAAATCTATGCTCATGCAAAAGCGCATAATGAGAAACAGGTCTTTAAGGTTCCAAAAGATAGAAGAATCGACTATGAAGACTTAAAAATCCACACCAAAATTGGAATTTACCACTGTCTTCGCATGAAAAAGAAAGGGCAAATACCAAAGCGAGCTACGCTCTATATCTGCGGCGGAGGCGGAGTGTACGACTATTGTCAGCCGCAACTTTTTCTTGCTAAGCAACTTTTAAATCGGGTAAATTGTGAAATTTATTACCCATTTTATCCGCCTTCGACAAAGCATCCTATCAAAGAAGCATACCGAATGGTTTTTGAAACGTACAGGCTGATGTTGAATGAGCATGATCACACAAAAATAGGCGTTGTAGGCGTGTCGTTCGGAGCAACAGCGGCAATGACGATGCTTTCGTGGAACAATTATTACAATGAAAACCTTCCCATGCCGTCGCTCACTGTCGGCTTGTCCCCCGGTCATGCGCCGGCAAACTCAGCTGAAAAAGAAATGCTTGAAGCCTATCGGGGTATAGACCCCATGATCTCTGTCGATTTGGTCGAGGCATATGGGCGCATACATAAGGGAGGAGAAGATTTAGACGATTGGCTCATTCATACCGCCCACGGCGACTTTCGAAATGCAGGAAAAATCTATCTCTATTTTGGTGAAAAAGAAAGCTTGGCTTATGCAGCCCCCATCTACAGAAACTCTTTTGAAAGAGCAGGAGCAGACTATAAGATTCATATAGAGCCGGATATGCCCCATTGCTATGGAGTAATGCGGATAAATAAAGCTTGCAGAAAGACTTATGATGAGTATGTAAGTCGTATACATAACCTTTAAAAAAATGTTTCCTATGCTTGACAACCCTCAAACCAGGCGTTAGATTGAACTAGCGTATCCGCCAAATTGGCTCCATAGTTGTTGGAGATCAAGTAGAGAATCCGGTATGAAAAAAGGAGAAAAACCGATGTCGAGAAAAGCTACGAATTTTCAAAAAGCCGTTATGAGCAGATTGTTTCGAGGCAGGAGAATTTTCAATCCGTTGAACGCCAGCTATGTTGACGAACACGTCGCTTCGCTCAGAGAGTGAGTTGCGAATATTTTTTTCTATACGAAAAGCGGAAACACAATTATGATCGATGCCGGCTACAACTATGACCGCTTGGAAGAAAAAATGTCGCGGCTCAATCTTAAACCCAAAGACGTCAAGCATATTTTAATCACACATCAAGACACTGACCATATGGGAGCAGTTGAAAGGGACAGCGACCGCTTATTTAAACATGCAACGCTCTATATCGGTGAAATCGAAAACAGATATCTCGCCGGCGAGATTCGCAGAAAAGTGTTCCGCGGTCTTTACAAACTGCCCAAAGTCAATACAGACAATGAAAAAGTACTTTTAAAAGACGGGGAGATTTTTTATATCTACGATATCAAAATAAAATGTATACTCGTTCCCGGACATACCGGTTACACTTGGGATTTGGATTTCGCATTTAAATATGTTGATAAAGTATGCAAACCTTTATCCAAGAAATTTTATAATCCTCTTGCTCCATATGACGGATACGATGAGTCCGACGATACGGAAGAAAATGCAAGAAAATATAAGATTTAAATGTTATATTTCTATGCAAGAAAAACTAAAATAAGGAAATTTTTATGAAAACGAAAACAATTATTACGTCTTCTAAATTTCATGCCGGCAAGGAAGAAGTATTTTGCAGATTACAAAAACTTGAAACATTGCAATACATTGCCGCTCCTTTTGCCCGATTTATTCCTTTAGGCAATAATCAGATTACTGAATGGAAGGAAGGAGCTACGCTTTCTTTTCAATTACACATTTTTGGTAAAATTTCTTTCGGCGCTCACATAATACGCGTTCTTTCGTTTAATAAAGATTCAGGTATAAACACTCGCGAGTACAACAAATATGTTCCTATTTGGAATCATCGAATTTACCTTGAATCTATTGACGAAAATACAACACGCTATACTGATGAAGTAGAAGTCGGCGCCGGTTGGAAAACTCCGTTTGTAGCTCTATGGGCAAAAATGTTTTATGCTCATCGACAACGAAAATGGAAAAAGCTTTTGCAAATAGAAACAAACAAGCAAGGAAGCGCATGAAGGAGAAATAAATGAAGATACTAAACGCCGGGAACCGAATAATGAACGCAACTCATGAAACTATGTATTGCCGAAAACGCAGAAATTCTATTACCGGCGCGCGGCGCTCCGTTCCCAATCAGAGACCTAAAACGCAATATGCGTCGAATTTTTATCGAGGCGCGGCAATTATGTAGCGCATATGTGTCATTTTAATTTTAACGCCATATGCGTCGAATTTCCCAAAAAACCGGCGGGCGCTTCTGCGTCTAATATTAAAGCTGTATCGTATTTCCGGTCCAATTATAAAAAACGTTTGATTTTACGATTTTATTTTTTAACGACAGATATTTATCGATTCCTGTACAATGCGACGCGCCGATATGCGTTATATCAAGCTCTTTTAGCGCGTCTATAACTTTATCCGTAGTCGCGTCGTCCTCGCCCGAAAGATGATAGCCCCCCAACGCGTAGTCGATTGGCAGGTTAAATTCTGCGCTCGCCGTTTTTACGATATTCGTTATTCCTCTGTGCGAACAACCGCTAACGATATTTATTTTTCCGCCGTTTTTAATAACTAAAAACTGTTCGTCTGGAAAATTGTCTTCTATAAATTTGTTTTCTTCATTGAGGATATACATATTTTTAAAATGAGTATCAAAGTTATTATATATTTTTATGTCGGGAATAATAAAAAAATCTTTCGCGATCTCGGCGTTTTCTTTGATAAAAACTACCCTCTCCCCAATAGCCGATACGTCGAAAGGTATGCCGATATACTCCTTTTTTGATTTATATTTCTTGAAAAGCGCCTCTTTTTTTATGTAAATCGACGCTTTGTCGTTGCGTTTGACGAATTCCTCGATACCGCCCGTATGATCGTAATGCCCGTGGCTTATAACTAACGCGTCGATTTTGGAAATATCGATACCCAGAGTTTTAGCGTTATCGGCAAATATTCCCGACCGCCCCGTATCAAATAGTATCTTTAGTTCGTCCGTCTCAATCAGTAATGAAAATCCATGCTCGCCAAAAAGATTTTTACCGTAGACTACGTTGTCTATTAATGTCGTTATTTTCATATTTGTCTCTCGTATAAATATTTTACGACTAACTGAACAAAACTTAGCGATATTACGATGAACAATATAATTTTTAAAATTTTTGGCGGCGCGATTTTACTTACTCTGGCGCCAAATTGAGCGGAAATCAACGAACCGAGGACGACCGGCGCCAACAATATATAGTCGACTTGAAACGATAAAATCTTACCTATCGAGCCGAAAAGCGCGCCGATAAATATTATTCCAAGACTAGTGCCGATAGTAATTTTTAGAGGAATCTTTAAGATTTTAGTCATAATCGGTATTAATATAAATCCGCCGCCCGCGCCGACTATTCCCGAAATAGCGCCTACCGCTACCCCCGTGGGTATCAATAGCTTTTTATTCACTACAACGTCAGATAGTTCCTCGTTATCGTTTTGATTGCGCTCCAATAAGAGAAGCGCCAAAGACAATAAGATAGTCGCGGCAAATATTATTAGAATAATATCGTTATTTAAATATTTTGAAAAATAAGAGCCTAATAAAGACGAAATTCCCATAGATATACCGACATATAGCAATATTTGATAGTGTACAAAACGGTTTTTTCCATGGATAATAAGTCCGGATATTGAAGAAAAAAACGCTTGAACCATCGATAATCCGGCAACCGATTTCATCGTTAGCGCGCCTACGTTGAATAGCGGAGGAATATTTAGCATAAGCGGTACAATAACGACCGCGCCGCCCAATCCCAAAAAACCGGATAAAAATCCGCCGACTAAACTTATTAAGAATAATGTAATAATCAAATTATTTTCCTACTTTTTTGCGCCCGTCGGTTTTTAATTTACTAATTAAAAATATTTTTTCCATATGCGTCGAATTTTTATTCTTAACATCATATGTGTCGAATTTTCTCCTTAACGTCATATGTGTCATTTTTCTCCTCCAAAAAACTAATGGGGCGTCTTTTTTTTATTCGTTAGCGCAATAAAATTTTTTCCTTCGACCGTTTCAACTTGCGCTTCTTTTTCTTCCAGCAACTTATTGGCAAGCTTCGTCGCCTCGTTTCTGTTTATTTGTAGCCCGCTCGCTATATCGTCGATCGAACAGGGGCGGCGGCGCAACAGGTTTATTACGTCGAATTTGTCTACGACATTATCGCTCTCAATTTTAGGTTGAAATTTATATATAATTTCAACGTCTTTATGTTTAAAAAAAGTTTTATATCTATTCATCTCTTCGGTTGTCGGCGCTTTAGCGTAACTTTCGGCGGGAGGTCTATCCACGCTGTTCAACTGAACCTTATCGACTCTCATTTTATTGACAATCTGAGCTATAATATCGATTTTGCCGTCGTTCATCGCCGTATCTTTCAATAAAAAAACTTCGAGCCATATTTTGTTTTTAAAACCATGACTAAATTCAATCAATCCCTCTATTATTTTCTCGCGCGACAACTGTTTTTCAGGTCTGTTTACTTTTTGAAAACTATCGTCGTCCCAAAAATCTAGCGAAGGTTTAACCAGATCGGCGTTCTTTATATCGTCGCGTACTTTCTCGTCCCACAAAAGCGAGCCGTTGGTAAGTATCGCCGCGGGTATATCGGTAACGCTTTTTATAAAATCAATAAGTTCGCCTAACTTCGAATAAAGCGTCGGCTCGCCGGAACCGGCGATTGTTATATAATCGATCTTGATATTCTCCTTTAACTTTTCGGTTAATTCGCGCTTAATATCTTCCAGCGGTATATACTCTTTTCTTTCGACGGTCTTATTGGTAGTTCTTCCAAGTTCGCAATAAACGCAATCAAAACTACAGGTTTTGAAAGGTATAACGTCCGCTCCAAGAGAAAGCCCAAGACGTCTCGACGGTACGGGTCCGAATATATATTTGTAATTACTCATTTTTTTTCTTCGCTTTTTTTGCCATATAATATCTTCTGCGCATTTTATATTATTTGACTAAATACGCAAAATTATTTATAGACTCCTTTTTATTTTTTTCTTAAAAAAATTATATTTTCTTTTAGCATTGTATCGCATAATACCCCTTTTTCATTTGTCGGAGAATTTTTGGAGGGCATTCTTTTATTGATTATATTCCTATACAAAATTTTCTCAACATTAAAACCTATTTTTCCCGCTAATTCGCTTATTATCAAATCTGTTCTCAAAAACACATTCTTTACGGTTCTATTGCCGGTAACTAAAACAAAATATTTGTCTCTTTTTAAATAGTAATACGCATTAATTAGAGTTTTGTTTAAATCAATATAAAACGATAAGACGTCTTTTGCTCTTTTATTACAATTATTTTTTATTTGTTCAAGTTGTTGTTTTAACATTGGCGAATAATCGAGCGTCTCGTCGTCTAAATTAATATTATTTTTTCCGCCCAGTAGATTACCGTCAAGCGAATAAATATTATTATCATTATTCAACCATTGCCACGAAAGTCGCGAAAATTGACCATACGCTACGGTAGTTCTTGAATCTCCATAAGGAGGAGAAGTCAATATAAAGTCAACCGACTCTTCGTCTATATTCTGTCTAATTCTCGAATCGCCATATATTATCTTAATATTCGTTTTATTTAATTTTACATTACTATAAAATTTAATCATTAAATTAATATTTCTATTGCATACTTTATTATATTCATCAAAAACATTTGGATTAAAACTATCATTGATTTTATTTTTGTCTCTATGTAATTTAAATCCGCCGTGATTTGTCAAAGATACTCTTCTTATAACCTCGCTTAGACATAAGAGGAAAAAGTTTTTGATATTTTCATTTTCAATATCCGTTATGATTGATTTTAGTTTTGACAAATGCGTAATTACGTCTTTTTTAAACCAAAATTCAATATTATGAAATTTTTGATTTTCAAAATTATTATCGCTCCTAAAATACATATTCTCAATTTCATAGAATTTATTCTTTAATAAAACCGGATCAATTGGGGTAACTTTTACTTTTGCCATAAAACAAGCAAATGGATTCAATTCTATTCCAATCGCTTTTTTTCTATTTAGAAGTAAACATTCGATTAATGTCGTCCCCGAACCGGAAAAATTATCCAGAACCACGCTATTTTCGTTCGTAAATACTCTCAATATTTTCCTTGCAAGTTGAGGGATAAATTTTGCCGGATATTGATGAAAACCGTGAGAATAGATATTTGGATTAAAATCTTTAAAATCCCATTCGGAATACCAATCTTTAATATCGCTAGCGGTATAATAATTTTCGTCTTCTATATTTTCATTATACCGCGTATTAACGACGTCAAACAAATTTGCCGAAGAATAATTGATATTCATTTTTTTTAATTCAGCGATCATTTACAGTTCCTCATTTACAAAATCGATTATCTCGGAGAGAGGAGAAATAAAATTTTCATTTACCGGTTTTGAAATAAAAGCTTTGTCAAAAAATTTGAACATTCCGCGATGTTGAGGATTATTAATTTCATTGTAAAAATTTACAGTGGCAAAACAAACCATTGGCATGTCGTTTGTTTCATAAGAAATGTTATATTTATCTTTGATAGTATTTTCAGAAGTCGCAATTTCCATTAGCAATTTCCATTTATAAGTTTGCCCCGCTCGTTCTCTTAACGACGTTTTTAACGATAAGATAATACATTTATCTACATCGTCGTTTTCCTTTTTGGTGTAGATTATTAAATCTGCGTCGGGTTTTTGCGTTTCTCCGTCGACATTTATTGTCGCTAATTTATCAAAGTTTTTGACTTTCGATTTTTTACTTGTTATAAAAATATTTGGTTTTATATTTCCAATTATTTTATTTTTTAAAAAAATATAAACAATCGAATTTGAAAATACGTTTCCAGCAATAGACTTTATTGATTGACTAATATCGGTAATTTCGCCTTTAATTTTTCTATCATTTAAAAGTTTTCGAACGTCTTGCTCTGCGCCTTTTAAAATTTCGTATAAATGATTAAATACTTCTCTCCAAGAATTTTTAGTAATTCCATTTTTTATTACAAATTCATTAATACCTTTCAATGTAGGTAACATATAATCTGTTTTTTCAATCTTTACTAGGTCTCTATTTTCTTCTTTGTTCAACTCATAATTCAAAATAACAATCCTTATATCTACCAAACATTAACATTCTCTTTTATCTTTTGCCAAATATCTTTAATTTCATCGGTTATCTCGCTATCTGTAAACTCAATTACCGAAAGCCCTTTAATCTGCGCTTTTGTAACGGACTTATCGTATCCGATTTTTCCCAGAAAATCGGCGCCGTACTCTTTTGCAATGGCGATTATATCATTTGCTTTATCAATGTTCAAATCAAATTTATTAACGACTACTCCGGATTTTATACCGAAGAATTTGATAACGTCGAGAACCCGTTTTAAATCGTGGACTCCCGATACGGTCGGCTCGGTTACGATTACGGCGTAATCCGTTCCGGTTATCGAAGCTATTACCGGACAACCGGTCCCCGGAGAGCCGTCTATGATAGAAAGATTTATATTATTTTTCGCCGCAAGTTGATTCTTTTTGTTCCTTATTAAGGTTACAAGTTTACCGGAGTTCTCTTCGGCGGCGCCGAGTTTCGCATGGCTCATCGGTCCAAAACGGGTATCGGATAAAAACCATTCTCCATTTATAGCGGTCTTAAATTTGATCGAGCCGGTCGGGCAAACTATAGCGCAGGCGGCGCAACCTTCGCAAGATTTTTTATCTACCATATAAACCGCGCAGCCCTCTTCATAATTTTTGATAACGGCGCCGAAACGACATGTCTCGCGGCATCGACCGCAAGAGATACATTTTACGTTATCGATTTGCGCGACCTTGCCGCCTGAAAAAAGTCCCGACTCGACGATCCGGGGTTTTAGTATCAAATGAAGGTCGGCGGCGTCCACGTCGCAGTCGGATATGGCGATACTTTTTTCGAGAGCGCAGAAACTTGCGACAATCGAGGTTTTACCCGTACCCCCTTTGCCGCTTATAACGACTACCTCTTTTTGATTTGGATCGACTTCCATTTTTTCTTTAACTGAACATTCCGCCTTATCGAGCGCGTCGGCTTTATCTGTTTCAATTTCAGCGCTTCTCGCTTTTTTACCGGTCGTATTATCCTTTTTTGACTGATGAAGAATTTTTTTCGCTATTTCTAAAAAAACATCGTTATAACGGTCGTTTTCGTCTACTATTAAATCCCCTCTTGAGTAAACTTCCGCTATCAATCGATCGTCGGGAATCTCGGCGATTATATCTAGCGACTCCTTCGAGCAGTAATCCCTAAGTTCGCTATCCGGATATTCGGCTCTGTTTACCAAAACGACCGGCTCTATTCCAAGTTCGCGACACATATCTACCGCCAATTTGAGATCGTTGACCCCAAACGGCGTCGGATCGGTAACGAGTATTGTTAAGTCCGAATCCCTAACCGTTTCGACGACGGGACAAGAGGTCCCGGGCGGCGAGTCGACGATATTAACTCCTTCGCCGATATTTTTTTTGACGCTCTTTATTAGTCGAGGCGTCATTCCCCCCTCGCCCGTTTCGAGAAGACCGTAATGAATGTCGATATTTCCGGATTTGCCGCGCCTAACAACCCCTATTTTACGATCTTCTTCGACAATAGCGTCTTTAGGACAAACCAAAGCGCAAGCGCCGCATATGTGGCAAAGATTCTTAAATATTAATATCCTATCCTTAACCTTTGCCATAGCGTTGTATTTACACGCTTCGACGCATTTGACGCATATGTTGCATTTTTCTGCGTCGACTCCGACGGGCGATAATAAATTTATAGTCTCTTCCTTGAGCGTATCGGGCTTTAGAAATAGATGCCCGTTCGGCTCCTCGACGTCGCAATCGAGATAAGTTACCTGTTTGCCCATTTTTTCGAGGACTCTGGCAATGTTTGTAGAAACAAACGTCTTCCCGGTTCCCCCTTTTCCGCTTGAAATCGCTATATTCATTTTAATTCCTTAATTATCGTTGAATTCTCATCCTCTCCCGATTCTTTTTTTAATCCAATGATTTTTGCTACCGTTTCTCTGAAGAGTTCTTCCGTAATCCTAAAAATCTGAATTCCGCTAATTTTTTTCATAAAATTTGCGCTCCTTGCAACTATATTACAAGGTTTAATTATACATTTTTTTCAAATAAAAATAAAGCGCTTTTTGTAATCCGTCAGTTTTTTTTGCGGGGGACGGGGAAATTGACGTATGCGACGTTAAGAATAAAATTGACACATATGCGTTAGATAAAAAAAATCGACGCATATAGCGTTAGGAATAAATTGACACATATGCGTCGGCTCTAAATTATTTGTTATCCTCCAAAAAACTGACGGGATGCGCGCTTTTTTTTATTTCATTCCGCTATGAGGCTCCGCCGTCGCTTTGTCGGTACTATTGTATTCTCCTTTTTTGAATTTCTCTATAGATTCTCTAACGGTTCCCGACGCGCCGGTAAATACCTTTATCCCCGCGGCGTTTAATACCTGAAACGCGTTCGGTCCGACGGCGCCGGTAAGCACGGCTTCGCATTTTTTATCCGCTACTAACTGCCCCGATTGGATTCCGGCTCCGCCGCCGCTCTGTCCGGCGGGATTATTGATCGCTTCGTAAGACATTAAGTCCGTATCGACTATTATAAAATAGTCGCATCTGCCGAATCTGGGATCGACTTTTGATTCCAGATCGCTTCCATAAGACGTTACGCATAATTTCATCTTTGACTCCTTTTCTTTGTTTTATCTACATCTTCATAAAAGACGATTTGCTTCGCCTCTTATTATCTCTTTCGCGTAATCCGTCAGTTTTTTGGGGCGAGGAAATGAATAACGCGGGTCTGTCTCAAAAAAATTGACACATATGGAACAAATATTTTCTATTCCTCAAAAAACTGACGGGGTACTCTTCCGCGTATAGCGCGGTTAATTTTTAATTAATGGCGATGTCCATGTTTTCCGCCGCCCTCGCATCCGCCGACCTTGTCTAGGCCGTAACCGCGACCTCCTCCGGGAGAACATAACGATTTGCCGCCGGAAAGAGTTCCGGTCAGTAAGCGCTCTACAATTGCGTCGATTTTCCCGGAAACTCCCATATATTGTTTGATATTATACTGAGTAAAAAGATTTTGAGCGTTTACGCCCATTCCGCCGGCGACGATACATTCCGCCCCTTTTTCATGGAAAAACTGCGGCAGGTATCCCGGGCTGTGTCCCGGATTGTCAATAACCTCTTTTGAAATTACCTTACCGTCTTGTATCTCTACAATTGTAAATTGAGGGCATCGTCCAAAATGCGCCGAAACATATTCGCCGTCCGTTGAAATTACCGCTTTCATAAATTTTCTCCTATCTCTTAAATTCCGTCGACTAAAGTCTCCGTCTTTTTCATTATTTTTCAATTTTCTCAGAAACATCGTCTACTATATAATATTTCCCTTTCTTGTCTGAAATTTGCTTTCTTTTAAAGAAGGGTAGTTTATTGATTAGCGTCTTAATAACGCTATTTTCTTTTGAAAGATCGCTTATTACAAAATAACCGACTGCTCCGAGAATTCCCGAAATAGCGCTCGCTTTTCCCATGCCAAATCTTAGTCTTTTACGCATACGCATAGTTTTCTCCTATTTTAGACAACGGCGGGCTTCGGCCTACCGTTGTTTAAAAACTACTCCTGATTTTCGAGTTCTTTGATTCTTTTATTGATGTTTTCAATACTTTGATTCATATATCGAGCTTGATTTTTCAAAACCTCAAGTTCGTCTTCTTTCGATAACTCGCGATTCATACCGCTCGCTTGATTATATCTAGCCCACCTCGGCAAACCGGTAGCGTTATAGATATTTCTACGACCTCTACCCCCTCCAAAAAAACCTCTTCCAACCCCAAAATTAGCGTATCCCGACGTAGCGAAGCCCGAACAAAAGCCTCTCGCTCCCCCGGTCATACTTCCCAGTCCCATAGGACCCGTTCCGTCTCTTCCAGACATGATAAACCTCCTTAAAATTGTAAAATTTGAACAGCGAATTTAAGCCCGCCGTTCTATATCAGACGTATATATTCGTCTGATAAAATAGCTCGAACTATTTTTCAATTCTATATGATAATTATTTTCATTTAGGTTTTAAAAATAATGCGCAATTATGTTTAAATAGACGTCTAAATTATATTTTTTTTCCCCTTCCATTTTTAACGTAGCAACCTCCGCATAATCCGTGAAATTGTATTATATGATGTTCGATCTTAAAATTCCGCTTTTTTTCCAACGTTTTTTCTATTTTGGTTATCAATTCTATCTCTTCGTCGATAAAATCGGAGTAATCCTCTATTCTTCCGCAACCATCGCAAACAAAATGATGATGATGAGTTTTATTACCGTGATTTTCCGACAATTCGTATCGGGACTTTCCGTCCCCTATCTCCAATTTTACAACAATCCCCAATCTTACCAATATCTCAAGCGTCCTGTAAACCGTCGTCAGTCCAATTTCGGGATACTCTTTCGACGCTATCGCGTATATCTCTTCGGGACTTAGATGTTCGTCGTTTGATTCAAGAACTTCAAGGACGGCCTCTCTTCCCGGCGTGCATTTATATCCGCATTGTCTTAATCTATGTCCCCACTGTCCGCAATTTCTCTTCACATCTCTACCTAATTGATAATCACTTTCATTTAGAATATAATATAAAGTTTTATGTAAGTCAAGCGTTATTTTTTAAAATTTGCTCCCCGTGTCATTCAAAAAACCGACGTATTCTATATTTGACAAATTGCTACTTTTTTTGTATATTGGCTCAAAAATTAATATTCGCAAATCGAGGTATGGTATGGCTTTTAAGGACGTCGATAAACAGGTAAATTTCTCAAAACTGGAAGAAGAAGTTTTAAAAATATGGAAAAAGAACAGGTATTTCGAAAAATCTCTCGAAAAAACCAGAAACAACGAGCAGTATGTATTTTACGACGGACCTCCGTTTGCTACGGGATTACCGCACTACGGACATATTTTGCCCGGAACTATAAAGGACATAGTCCCAAGGTATCAAACGATGAAAGGCAAATACGTCGAAAGGAGATGGGGATGGGATTGCCACGGACTTCCCGTTGAAAATTTGATAGAAAAAGATCTGAATCTCAATAGCAAAAAAGAGATACTGGAATACGGAATAGATAAATTTAACGAAGCGTGCCGCGCCAGCGTTTTGAGATATACAAACGAATGGGAAAAAACTATCGATCGCATGGGGCGATGGGTGGATTTCAAAAATTCTTACAGAACGATGGACCTCGATTATATGGAGTCTATATGGAACGTTTTTAAGTCGCTCTGGGAGAAGGGGCTTATTTACGAAGGACACAAGATCCTACCGTACTGTCCTAGGTGCGCCACGCCGCTATCGAATTTTGAGACTAATCAGGGCTACAAAGACGTTCAAGACCCGGCTATTACCGTCGCGTTCAAGATAAAGGGCGAGGAGAATTGTTATATTCTCGCGTGGACGACGACTCCGTGGACGCTCCCTTCAAATATGGGTTTAGCGGTCGGCGAAGATATAACATATGTGAAAATCGAAGACGAAGGGCAAAATTATATTTTAGCGGAAGCGCTTCTGTCCAAATATTATAAAAATCCCGATTTGGTAAATATACTAAAAAGATATACGGGAAAAGAACTCGTCGGAATGAGATACGAGCCGCTTTTTCCATATTTTAAAGACGAGGAGAAAAACGGCGCGTTTAGAATTACGCTTGGTCATCACGTATCGACCGAGTCGGGAACCGGAATCGTGCATATAGCTCCGGGATTTGGCGAGGACGACGCCGAGATCGGTAAAAAAGAGGGACTTCCGACGAAATGTCCCATCGACGACGAGGCGAAATTTACCGAGGAGATATACGACTACAAAGGAATCGGCGTAAAAAAAGCGGACAAAGAGATAATGAAACGCTTAAAAGACGAGAAGAAACTGATAAAACATGAAACATATCAACACTCGTACCCGCACTGCTGGAGATGCGACGAGCCGCTTATCTATAAAGCGGTATCAAGTTGGTTTGTCGATATTCAGGCGATCAAACAGGATATGATCGACGCCAATAGTAAAATTAACTGGGTTCCCGCGCATATAAAAGACGGAAGATTTGGCAAATGGATCGAACAAGCGCGGGACTGGGCTATAAGCCGCAACAGATATTGGGGTTGTCCGATACCGGTATGGAAGTGCGAAGAGTGCGGCGAAACGCTTTGCGTCGGAAGCGTCGAGGAGCTTGAGAAACTTAGCGGCGCAAAGATTAACGACATCCATATACATTTTGTCGATCCTATCAAACTTAAATGTAAAAAATGCGGCTCGTCTATGAGCCGTATCGAGGAGGTGCTGGACTGCTGGTTTGAGTCGGGAGCGATGCCTTACGCTCAAAATCACTACCCGTTTGAAAATAAAGAAAAATTTGAATCGACTTACCCCGCCGACTTTATAGCCGAAGGGCTTGATCAAACGAGGGGCTGGTTTTATACTCTGGTAGTTTTGGGGGCGGGGCTCTTCAAAAAGAACGCCTTCAAAAACGTCGTAGTCAACGGGCTTGTGTTGGCGGAAGACGGCAGAAAAATGTCTAAAAGATTGAAAAATTACCCGGAAGTCGACTATATTTTCGATAAATACGGCGCCGACGCCCTGAGGCTGTATCTTATGAACTCCGCCGCCGTTAAAGCGGGAGAATTGCTCTTTTCTGAAAACGGAGTTTCTGAAGTAGTCAGAAACTTTCATCTGCCTCTTTGGAACTCCTATTCGTTTTTTGTAACCTACGCTAATATTGATAAATGGACGCCCAAAAATAAAACGGACAATTTTCAGAATCCTCTCGATATATGGCTAAACAGCTCCGTCGAGAAGCTCTCTTCAGAAGTCGACGCGGCTTTGTCGGAATACGATTTTCAGAAAGCGATAAAATTTTTGTATAAATTTATCGACGGATTAACCAATTGGTATATACGAAGATCGAGAAGGCGATTTTGGAAGTCCGAAGACGACAGCGATAAAAACGAGGCGTATTCGGCTTTGTATAACGCGTTGATGAAATTTACAATCTTATCCGCGCCCATCGCCCCTTTTTTGTCCGATTATATCTATTCGAATTTAAAAAGCGAAGAGGCGCCGGAGTCCGTCCACCTTTGCGATTACCCCGAAGAGAATCCGGCGATACGGGACAAAGAGTTGGAAGCCGAGATGGATATAGTTCAAATCGCCGTCGAAATGGGAAGAAGTCTAAGGTCCAAAATAGGAATAAACCTGCGAAAACCGTTAAACTCGCTATATTGCATCACCAAAAACGAGAACGATATAAGATTGCTTTCCAAGATGGAGTCTATACTCAAAGAGGAACTCAACGTCAAAAACGTCGTATTCGAACAGGAAGAAGAGAAACTTGTAACTCTTACCTGTAAAGCAAACTTTAGAGTTTTGGGAAAAAAGGCGGGAAAAGATATGAAAACTCTAGCCGATATTATCTCAAAATTCGGAGCCAAAGAAGCGCGCGATCTAGAGGACGGCAAAGATGTAAAAGTTAAAGTCGGAGAGGTAGAATATTCTCTAGCCATAGAAGACGTTCTTGTAGAAAGAAAGGAAAAAGAGGGCTTAACGATACTTAACGAAGGGTCTCTTACCGTCGCTCTGGATTCGACCTTGACAAAAGAACTTGTCGAGGAAGGAATAGCCCGGGAATTTATCAGGCATATTCAGAATCTTAGAGAGGATAAAAACTTGCATGTCGCGGATAGAATAAAAATAACGTATAACGCGCCGGAACATATATGCGCCGCTATTACCTCGTGGGATAAAACCGTCAAAGACGAAACGCTCGCCCTCGATATATCGATCGACGGCGCCGCTAAATTCGACGCCAACGTCGACGAAGTAGATATTAAAATAGACTTAGAGAAGGTTTCATAGCAGTCTTTTGCGCGACGGCGACAATCCAATTTCAGAATTCGATTGATTTGGCGCTATCTTAAATCAGATTGTTTTCATCTTTTATTTTCATCTTTGCGCTTGTCCGAGCCCGGAATCAAGGAATTCTTCCAATCTTTCGGCGGATAGAGGCTTTGAAAAATAATATCCCTGTATTTCATCGCATCCCAAATTTTTTAAAAAATCAACCTGATTTCTTGTTTCAGCTCCCTCGGCTGTAGTACATGCTTTGAAAGCCTTAGCCAATGAAACGACTATTTCAGCTACAGTAGCGTTTTTTCTTTCCAAGTTAATATTATCTATAATGCTTTTATCTATTTTGATTCTATCAAAAGGAATAGACTCCAACCGATGTAATGATGAATATCCTTTGCCGAAATCATCTATGGCGACGCTTATTCCCAATTTCTTCAATTTTGATATTTTTTCTATCGTATCCGGTAAATTCTCGGACAGAGCGCCTTCGGTGATTTCCAATTCAATATATTTCGGATCTACCCCGCTTTCTTTTATAATTTTTACAACGTCGTCTGCAAAATCGTCCCTTTGCAACTGTACAACCGATACGTTTATAGAGAAGCGAAGAGGCAAAAATCCCTTTGACGCAAGCCTATTGCGCTCTCGGAGCGACTGTTCCAACACCCACTTACCCACATTATGAATTAACCCCGTAGTTTCAAGTATGGGTACAAATTTATCGGGTCCCACTTTCCTCCTGTCGTCAGGTTTCAATCTGAGCAAGACCTCAACCCCGGCAATTTTACCCGTATCGCAGCTAATTTGAGGCTGAAACTCTAGAAAGAATTCTTCTTTTTGCAACGATCTGAAAAGTCTGTTAGTAAGCAATGTGGTTTCGGCAATACGAGTCTTTATTTGTTCGGTATAGAAAGCGATTTTATTATCGGCAGTTTTGGCTTTATGTACCGCCAAATGAGCGTTTTCCAAAAGCGTATCCGCATCTTTTCCGTCTTCCGGATACAACGCTATACCTACGCTGACAGTAACAAATAATGCTTCTATTTCTGTATCGATTAGTAGAGGATCGGAGAAGGAATCGATTACTTTTCTTGCCTGAATTTTTATCTGCTCATTATTTCCATGTTGGGGTAAAACGATAACAAACTCTCTTTCGCCTGTCCTTGAAATGTAAAGGCAATCCTCAAACAAATCATTGAGTATTTCTGCCGATTTTATTATTACTTGCTCCCCGACTGCATGACCGAATGTATTATCAATCATCCAGATATTTTCTATTTCTACGTCTAAAATTGCTATTTTTTCTGTTTCTTCCATATTACACAGTATTTGCTCAAGGCCTTTTTTTAGCATATTTCTGTTGATAAATTTTGTAGCTTTTTTCGACATACTTCCTTTTCCTTTCTAATCTATTTTTTTACCGGTCGCGCAATCTGGTTTTTATAATTTGGTTTTGTTTCCATAAGGCGTTCTCCAAAAATATGCATAAGCATTAGTTAGCCTGATCTAACTAGTATAGATTTTAATATTAATATTTTTTTTGTCAAGTACTATTAGTTTTTACGCTGTACCCTATCGGTTTTTTGGCGGGCGGAACAAAATTGACACATATGATGTTGCGGAGAAAATTCGACGCATGTGGCGCTAAAGATAAAATTGACGCATGCGCGTTCAATTTTTATATGATAATTGCCGCGCGGCGCATATAGCTCCATATGCGTCGAATTTTCATCGGGGGACGCGGCGGCTATGAGACCCATATGCGTCGATTTTCCAAAAAATCGACGGACGGGGCGCGCGTCTCCGCTAAATACATTATATTAGTATATTCAAAACGGGAATTCCCGTTTTTTTATTAATAGCGTCCCATATGCGTCATTTTCCAAAAAACTGACGGGCGCGGGTTAGCGCGTTTTTTCTTGACTTATAGCGCTATTAATAGTATTATTAATAATATTATTATTTAAGGCAGGTAGATGAGTATTTTAATAACCGCTAACGATTTAAAAACTAAAGGGGTATCGGCTTTTAACGACTTTGATAAAGACGATTCTGAGATTATCATAACGGTTAGAGGCAAGAGTAAATATGTCGTTTTACCGATCGAAAAGTACAATTACCTTAGAGAATGCGAATTAGATACGGCTATTCGCGAATCTCAAGAAGATATTATTAATAACAGGTACATTATTGAAAGCGTTGAAAACCACATAAAACGAATTAATAATGTATAAAATATTATTTACCGAAACTTATAATAAAAAAGCTGCAAATTTTATTAAAAAACATAAATCGCTGTTAAAACAATATGAAAAAACATTAAAACTGATGGAAATTGATCCTTTTCATCCATCTTTGAGGTTACACAAACTTGAAGGTAAGTTTCAAGAGGTATATTCTGTTTCCATAAACATATCGTATAGAATTACTATCGAGTTTATTATAAAAGAGAATATTATCATTCCTCTAGACGTTGGAACGCATAGCGAAATATATAAATAAGAAGTTGTGTTATATTATTATATTCAAAACGGGAATTCCCGTTTTTTTATTAATAGCGCCCCATAGATGTGTCAAATTTATACGACAATTGTTTATTTTAAATTTTGACATCGCCGTTATATTCTGTTATAAAATATTCAATGAAGATAGAAAATTTTATCGCGCTCAGGTATATTATTCAGAACAGGAAAAACAGGGAGATAGCCTCTTCCTCCGTCGTCGTATGCGCGGCGATTGCCAGCGCGATAGTTTTTTTTATAGCGGCGGTGTCGATAATGAACGGATACATTCGGGGAAGGATGCAGATTCAGTTTGAAGTTACGTCGTTTCATCTTGCTTATTTTGATATAAACGAAAAGCGCGACGCCGATTTTATTGTCGATAAATTGAGCGGGGATAAGGAGGTTAAGAGCGTTTTTATCTATCGCGAAACCAAAGCGTTATTATCGGCTAACGGCGTTAATAGCGGATTGGTTTATTTTAGGGCGGTTCCGAGGGATATTTTCTCCTACGACGAGGGGTTTGCGAATTATCTTAGGTTAGAGGGCAAGACTTCCCAAATCGGCGACGACGAGATAGTTCTTTCAAGGAAAACGGCGAGTAAGTTGAAGGTATCGACGGGGGAGTATATTTACCTGACGGCGATGGCTCTTGAGGATAAGGCTAAGATCAAATTCAAGCGGCTTAAGGTTGCCGATCTGTTTTCTACGGGATTTATCGAACTCGACGAGCAGATGTCTTATATCAATCTTGAGACTTGCGAGGAGATTTTCGGAAGAGACGTCGACTATTCGGTCGCCGTAAAATTGAACGATTATAGAGATACGCTTAGTTTCGCCCGAAATCATAAATTTAACTCGTTTTCTTATCAATCGACGTGGATTGAGGAGAATTTCAACGAATTTACCGCTTTAAAGTTTGAAAAAAACGTTATAGCGTTTATCGTGCTTTTGGTCGTAATCGTCGCGGCTCTAAACGTCTTGACGGCGATACATATAGCGGTTTTGGAGAAAATCAAAGACGTGGGGATACTGAAGGCGACGGGCTATTCTCCGAGAAATATTATACTGATTTTTTTGTTGAACGGGTATTATATCGGTTTTATCGGATTATTTATCGGCGTTTTTATCGGGCTTTTTGTTATGAGTAATCTCAATGAAATTATTGTCTTTTTCGGATATTTGATAGACTATTATCAAAACTTTATATATACTATTTTAAAGAATTTTATCGATATTGCCCGTCCGGAGAATGTAGAAATATTTTCAAAGGATTTTTATCTTGATAAAATATACACGGATATCTCTTTTTGGGAGATAGCGCTCGTCGGATTTGTCGCGTTGCATTTTTCTCTGATAGCGGCTATTATCCCTTCCGTCAAGGCGGGGCGAGTTAAACCTTACGAGGTAATTAGAAATGGTTGAAGTAGTTAAAACAAAAAATCTTACTAAAATATACAAAACCGCCGCGGAGAGTCTTTTGATTTTAGATAATATCAATTTTGCGTTGAACGAGGGGGAGTCCGCCGCTATAACCGGAGAGAGCGGCTCCGGCAAATCTACGTTTCTGAATATGATCGGCGGACTTGATGCTTCCAGCGGCGGTCAGACTTTTATCGACGGCGTAGATATAACGGAGCTCGACGAGTACGAGATGACGGTCTTTAGAAATCTCAAAATAGGATTTATTTTTCAAGCCCACTATCTTTTGGAAGAATTCAACGCCGTCGAAAACGCTATGATTCCGTTTTTGATGCGCAATTTTAATAAAAAAGAGGCAAGGGCGCGCGCGCTTGAACTTCTGGATTACGTCGGGCTTAGCGGAAGGATCAATCACTATCCGTCGCAGTTATCCGGCGGCGAGAAGCAGAGGGCGGCGATAGCGAGAGCGTTTATAAATAATCCCAAGTTGATACTTGCCGACGAACCGACGGGTAATCTCGACGAGAAAAATTCGGGTAAAGTTCTTGAGTTGCTATTTAACATAGCGAAAGAAAAAAAACAGTCTCTTGTCATAGTAACTCACTCGAAAGCTATCGCCGATCTCGCGGATTACAACTACCGTCTTGAATTTGGCGCTTTGAATAGGATTAGATAAAATGGTCGTTTTGGGATTGCTTAAAGTCGTAGCGATAATCTTTTCGATTTTTTTTATAGCGGCGTTGATAGGTTTTGTGAAAAATATTTTTAACAAAAATTGGGAGAAAAACTATTGCATCGGATGTAAGTTTTATCAGACGGACGAATGTATAGGCGACGGATTTAATTGTTTCAGAAAAAAAAGCTTCTATAAAAAGTAAAACAAAAATAAAAAAATAGATCATAAATTGGTAAATATTTGAAATTCATATAACAATAAACTAAATATTATGATACATTTGCGGTATAAACATATCTCAAAAAAAGGAACTGTAATGGCTTCGTTGAAAAAGGTTTGGTTGAAAAAGATTTGGATGAAAAAGATTTGGATATTACTTTTTGCTCTCGTCTCTGCAAACGCGCTTTATTCCGACGTTTTCGAGGAGGTCGTAAGTAAGATTAAAGATAAGTCCTTGCTGGAGCAGATACTCTATCTTGACAAATACGTCGAAGAGGGCTCGGACGTCAGATTTTTTATATTGAAAGCTAAGAATGAGATCAAAAGCGGGGATTTTATAGGAGCCGCCAAAACTTCTCTTTTAGCTCGGGAGCGTTTTGGCGATAGTTCCGAGATTCTCAATCTTCTGGGATTAAGTTATTTTTACCTGAACGATTATGAAAAATCGTTTCGCTGTTTTAATAAATCTCTCGCTATCGATAATGAAGATAATTTTGCTAAAGGTTATCTCTCCATAATCGATCCCTATACAAAGCCGTCGTATAAAAATATTGAGAATACCGAGTCGATCGATATAGCGGGATTATTGGAAGAATTTAACGCTAAATACGACCCGGCCGATCTGAAGAATAGCTACGTCTATCTGTTGAATGAAAAAGAGGTAGAGATTATCGATTCCGGCAGATTCAACTACGTCGTCCATTGCGTCGTGAAAATTCTTTCAAACGACGGAGTCGGGATGTTTCGAGATTTCTCCTACTCTTACAACTCTTACGAATACAAAGCCGACGTTTTGCGAGCCGGCTCTTATTCGACGGAGCTTGAATTTAAAAGCATAAATCCAAAAAATATCGTGAATATAGACAAAAACTCTTCGTCGGAGAATTCTTTTTATTCAAATAGAAAATATGTCGCGTTTCCTTTTCCCGATTTACAAAGCGGCAGTTTGCTGGAGTTTAAGATTAAATTCAGTTCGACGGGAAAAACGTTATCGCCTAAGTTGTTCGATCAATATCTGTTTTCGTCGTCGGTTCCGGTTTCTACCGCTCGATATAAGATAACTTACCCCGGCTATTTGAAGCCGAACATTCGCGTTATAGGCGGCGACGTTTTGAGAAGCGAGTCGACCGACGGCGAAAAAATTTCGGAGGTATTCGAGTATTCATATCCGCCGGTTTTTAATCTCGCTTACGAATCGGTTTCAATTTACGACGTATCTCCTCAGGTTTTAGTCGGATTCTACGATTCGTGGGACGAGGTGTCGCTGTGGTATAACGGCATTTTTGAAAGAGCGGTAAGCGCTAAAGACGGCGATCTGGACGAGGCTCTGCTTAAAGAATTGGCGATATACGAGCCGGATAAGTTGAAAACCGTTGAAAAAATTTATCAATACGTTCAAAAAAATATCCGATACGTCGCGCTCGAATTGGGCGAAGGCGCTATGGTTCCGCATACGCCAAAAGAGATATATAAGAACAAATTCGGCGATTGCAAAGACCAAGCGGTTTTTATGGCTTACATTCTAAACCTTTTTGGAATAGACGCCAAACCGGCGCTGATCTCTACGATCGATAACGGCCGCGTTAACGAGGAAATTCCTTCGCCATACTACTTCAATCACGTGATCGTCTATATTCCCGTTCAAAACGGCATATCGTCGGAAATATTCTGCGACACGACAAGTTCGGTAACTCAGTTTCTCAATCTCCCCTCCGTCGATCAAGGGGTAAGGGGTTTGGTCGTCGATAAGAGCGGCGCCGGATTTTTTGCGACGACTCCCGTTATAGCTCCCGAACAAAACCGCATTGTCGAGATTTATAAGGCGGCTCTTAATCTAAGCGGTTCGGGGGAGATATTTTATAGCGAAACGTTTTCGGGGAGTTATTCCGAAATTCTCAGATATTCGTTTATTAATAGAAGCGAAAAAGAGATAGAAGGCTATCTGCTGGATATTCAAAAGAAAAATTTCCCCCAACTAAAGCCCCAAAATTTTTCTTTAAAAGGCGCTAAAGAGCAGTCCGGACCTATAGAGGCTTCTTACAGCGCGTTTGAAAAGAATCTCGCTTCAGTTTTCTACGACGGCAGGTTAAAGATAAAATATACCGTCGGCAATTTAGCCGGCTTTTTAAACCTGCCGGAAAAATCAAATTTTGATCATAGGCGCGATTTTTTGAGTTCTTATTATAAAATGATTGAATATAAAGCGCCCGAGAATTACGATATAATAGAAGGGGAGGTCAGAAATTTTTCAAGAGAAAACAAATATGTCTATCTCGATTTTAAAGTTGACAAAAAAGAGGTTAATACTTTAACTTTTGAATTTGAACTTAAATTTAAAAAGAGAACTATACCTAAAGAGGATTTGCCGGAACTTCATAAGACGCTAAACGAATTTACTTCCGCTACGACGTTTGAGCTAACTTTGGCAAATACCAAGGATTTTGATCATATCGGATTTTACGAATCGTTAGTAAAAGATTACGAGCTGAAAGAGGCGTATGAGAATTATATAAGAAAAATGATCGAATTAAGAAATTATGATAAGGCGATGGAGGTCTCCAATAGAGCTATATCAAAATTCAAGGATCATATCAACTTTTATCTTATCAAATCTTCTATCCAATTTGACAGAGGAGATAACAAAGGCGCTGAAAATACCTTATTAGCGGCTCTTTCTGTTGATTCAAAAAATGTTGAAATATACTATTATTTAATCGATTTGTATAAAAAGAGCTCGAACGATATGAAACTTGAGAAAATTTTGTTGGAAATCAATGAAAAAATCCCCAATAATCCGGCTTTTATCGGAGAAACGACCTCTTTTTATAACCGAATCGGCGAGTATCAAAAAGCGGTTGATTTTATCAAATCGGCGATAGAAAAAGATAAAAATAATTCCAACTACTACTCGGATCTCGGCTACTCTTACTCTCTTATGCGGAATTTTAGCGAAGCCGAACGGGCTTTTTTGAAGTCGATAGAGTTGGATAAAAAAAATCATCCGGCTCTTAATAATTTGGCGTGGCTTTATTGCGAGAATAACGTCTTTATTAAAGAGGCGATCGGCTATTCGATCAAGGCTTGCGAATTATCGCCGCTGAACGACGCCTATCTTGACACTTTGGCGGAGGCGTATTATCTTGATAAACAGTACGATAAAGCGATAGAGACGATTAATAAAGCGATAAAGATAAATCCTAACTATACTTATCTTACTCAACAACTTGAGAAGATCAAGAAAGCCCGCGAAGAGATGGAGAAGAATAAGTAGAAACAGCTTAATCCGAGTTTATAAAGATTGATTTTTTTTAAATTTAATCATATAATCCGGTAAAAAATTTTATGTATATTTTAATCTTGGAGGATTATAAATGAGCAATAAGTATGTCTATTTTTTTGGCGATAAAAAGACGGAGGGCGACGGCAGTATGAGAGAACTGCTTGGAGGCAAAGGCGCCGGGCTCGCCGCGATGACAAAAATAGGTTTGCCGGTGCCGGCGGGATTTACGATAACTACCGAAGTATGCGATCTGTATTACAAAAACGGTAAAGCGTATCCGGACGGGTTGGATAAACAGGTAGACGAGTGTATCGAAAAACTGGAGAGATCGATCGGTAAAAAACTTGGAGATCGCGACGATCCGTTATTAGTATCGGTAAGATCCGGCGCGGTTGTATCGATGCCCGGTATGATGGAGACGATACTGAATCTCGGGTTGACCGACGAATCTGTGGAGGGGCTTGCCAAAAAAACCGGCAATAAAAGATTTGCTCTCGACGCTTACAGAAGATTTATAATGATGTACGGCTCGACGGCGATGGGAATCAACCGGGAGAAATTTGATCGTATATTCGACGCCGTTAAAAATGAAAAGACGAGAAAACGATTAAATATTTCCGCCGATAAAAAAGTTAACGACACCGACGTCGACGATAACGAATTAGGCGAGGTAGTTAAACTTTTTAAAGAACTTTATAAAAAAGAGATTGGCAAAGATTTTCCGCAAGATCCAAAAGAGCAACTTTGGGGCTCCATTTCGGCGGTCTTTAATTCGTGGATGGCTGAAAAAGCGGTAACTTACAGAAGAGTCGAGAATATAAAGGGCGTCGTCGGGACCGCCGTTAACGTTATGCAGATGGTTTTTGGGAACAAAGGGGATACGAGCGGAACGGGAGTCTGTTTTACAAGAGACCCCAATACCGGCGAGAACATTTTTTACGGAGATTATTTGATAAACGCTCAAGGGGAGGACGTCGTCGCAGGAATAAGAACCCCGATAAAACTATCGGATTTTGAAAAAGCCGACAAAAAGGCTTACGATCAGCTGGTAGGGGTGCGAAAAACGCTTGAAGAGAACTACAAAGATATGCAGGATCTTGAATTTACCGTTGAAGAGGGCAAGCTCTATATGTTGCAATGCAGGACGGGGAAAAGATCGCCGTTTGCCGCTTTTAAGATTGCGACGGATATGGTAGAGGAGGGGTTGATTACAAAGAACGACGCTATCAGAAGGATCAAAGATAGAGATATAGAGGGGATATTTTACCCGATAATCGATCCTTCTCAAAAAGACGAGTTAAAAAAGAAGTACCTGGTAAACGGTATCGGAGCGGTGCCGGGAGCGGCTACCGGTATAGTAGTCTTCAACGCTAAAGACGCCGAGGATAGAGCCGCCGAAGGTAATAAAGTAATATTAGTTAGAAAAGAGACCAGTCCCGAGGACGTAGGCGGAATGCACGCGGCGGCGGGCATACTGACCGCAACGGGCGGTAAAACGTCTCACGCCGCCGTAGTCGCAAGGGGCTGGGGGAAATGCTGTATAGTCGGATGCGAGAGTTTAAATATTGACTATAAAAAGGGAGAGTTCAGCGTCGGCGACGTAGTCGTAAGAGCGGGGGATAGTATAACGCTTGACGGTACTTCCGGCGACGTGTATATCGGAGAATTAAAACTCAAAACGTCTGAACTGCCCGATTCGTATCAAAAAATAATGAAATGGGCTGATGAGATAAAAAAAATCAAGGTAAGAACAAACGCCGACACCCCTTACGACGCTAAGAAAGCGATTGAATTGGGAGCGGAAGGGATAGGACTTTGCAGAACGGAACATATGTTCTTTGATACGGAAGAGAGAAGATTGGCGATTCAGGAGATGATTGTTGCAAATAAAGTCGAGGATAGAGTAAAAGCGTTAAATAAACTTTTACCTTTTCAAAGAGAAGATTTTGTCGGTATATTCAGAGAGATGAACGGCAAACCGGTTACGGTAAGACTAATCGATCCGCCCCTGCACGAGTTTGTTCCTCACGACGAATCGAAACAGAGAGAGTTGGCGGCTAAAATCGGCGTGAAATATGAGACCGTTAAACAGAGGGTAGATCAACTCCATGAAGCCAATCCGATGTTGGGACATAGAGGATGCAGGTTGGCAATAACCTATCCTGAAATATTAGATATGCAGGTTAGAGCTATTATAGAGGCGGCTTGTAAATGCAAGAAAGACGGGATAGACGTTAAGCCGGAGATTATGGTTCCGTTGATTATCGACTACAAAGAGTTTGGATTGATTGAAGAGAGAATCAGAAAATTATCCGACGAAATTATTAAACAGAACGGAGCCTCGGTAACGTATATGGTAGGAACTATGCTTGAAGTTCCGAGAGCCGCTCTTCTTGCCGATAAAATTGCCGAAAGGGCGGAGTTTTTCTCATTCGGCACAAACGATCTTACGCAGATGACAATGGGAATATCGAGAGACGACGCCGGAAAATTTTTACCGGATTACGTAGACGAAAGGAAGACCGGAATATTTATGAACGATCCTTTTCAGTCGTTGGATACGGAGGGCGTCGGGGAGTTAGTAAAGATTGCCGCCGAGAGAGGCCGAAAATCCAGACCTAACTTGAAACTTGGCATATGCGGAGAGCACGGCGGAGATATCGCCAGCGTGAAGTTTTGCGCGAGCGTAGGGCTTGATTACGTTTCATGTTCGCCTTTTAGAGTTCCGATAGCGAGATTAGCGGCGGCTCAATATGAAGCTGAAAAAAAATCGTGATAAATTTAATTGAAAGTTAGAGAAATACCGAGATTTCTATTAGTATGTTAATATAACGACGGCGAAGGACCGCCGTTGTTATATTAATTAAAAAAAATTATTTTTTTGTTTAAAAGTATTTACTTTCTTAAAAAAATAAACTACAATAACATTGTTTTAAGAGGAAAAGATGGGACAAGAAGAAGTAATTGTAATAAAAGATTCGCTAAGAATATATCTGGAAAAAGATAGCGACGACGCTTCTATGTTAACAATGAATCTAAAGGGGTTCCTTGATACTTATAATTCCGCCGATTTTCAAAGAGAGGTCAATAAGGTTATTGAAAGCGGATTTATTAAAATACTGTTTAACTGTAGCGAGTTAAATTATGTTTCTTCGACGGGAATAGGGGCTTTTACGGCGTTTTTGAAGACGTTAAAGCAGAAAAATGGAGATCTTGTTCTTTTATATCTACAACCGAAGGTGTTTGAGGTTTTTCAGCTTTTAGGTTTCTCCAAATTTTTTAATATTTCTTCAAATTTAGAAGAAGCCAGAAAGAGTTTGAGCGGCAAAAAGGAAGAAATTTCCAAAAGCGTTTTTCCTAAAATATTTAAGTGTCCGATATGTAAGAAAAATCTTAAAGCGGTAAAATCGGGAAGATTTAGATGTTCCGAATGTAAGACAATATTAAACGTCGACGAAGAAGGTCGCGTATATTTTGGCTAACCGGTAATCTTAGGTTTTTCGCGAACGTCGGATGAAAAGTTATCAATCGTATTCTAAAATAAATCTGTTTCTAAACGTAACCGGAAGGTATAAGAGCGGTTATCACTCTATAAAGAGTCTATTTTGCCGCGCTACGTTGTCGGATAGCATATCCTATTCTCTAAACGATACAAATAAAATCAAAATTATAGACAAAAAAAATATATTGCCGGAGAATAATCTTTTAAAAACGGCGGCAGATAAAATTATTTCGAGTTTGAACGGTAGAATTCCTTTTGGCATAGATTTTACAGTCGAGAAAAAAATACCTATAGGCGGCGGGCTTGGCGGCGGCTCTTCTAACGCCGCTTCCGTTTTAAAAATTTTAAATAAAGAGTGGCGGCTAAATTTCGGGGTTGAAAAATTAAAAAAAATCGCGCGACAAATCGGAGCGGACGTCCCCTTTTTTATCGAGGGGGGGACGCAAAAAGTTTTCGGCGTCGGGGAGATAGTCAAATCAATAAAAACGGGAATTCCCGTTTTTTATTTAATTCTGGTTTTCCCGGAAATTCAGGTATCCACTCCCGCCGCTTATAAATTGATTGACGACAATAATATGGCTTGCGAATCTTACGAAGAACGAAAAATGTTTAAAAAATTAATCGAAGGGTACCGCTCTAACGATTACAAAAAAATAATTTCTAATGTTTATAATAAATTTGAATATCCCGTATTTGCTCAAAACAAAATATTATCTGATATAAAAAACGACGTTCTTGACAGCGGAGCCGACGCGTCGGTTATGTCTGGATCCGGCTCGACGATAATCGGCATATACGAGACTTATGAAAAAAGAAAAACGGGAATCGAGCGTTTACAATCTTACGGATATAACGTCGAGCCGGTAGAAATATTTTAGAAAAATTGGACGCATATGCGTCAAAAAAAACAACAACATATGCGTTAAAAAAACAAATTGACACATATGGAGCTGTAGGCCGCGCCCTGATAAAACCGGGAATTCCCGTTTTGAATATACTAAAATACTAACACCCTCTTCATACCGGGACCTTATCGGGCTCGCGTCGCTCCCCGACGAATAATTTGACACATATGGAGCTATACGCGCGGGACGCGAAATCGAGGGTTCAGTTCTACACATACCGCCGCGGCTACTCCCCGATAAAAATTTGACACATATGAGCTACATAACTGCCGCGCCGCTCCCCCAATAGAATTTGACACATATGGAGCTATACGCCGCGCGACTATTGAACCATTGATTTTCCCTCGTATACGCGCGGGGCGCGATAAAATTTATTTAATTTTTGACAAATTTATAAATAATTAGTATATGTAGGGTATTAACGTTGGATAACCCAAATGGGAGGGGGATGCGGATATGTCTTTTGTTAAAAATATGATTAGCCGGAATTTTATCGAATTTGCCTCTTACGTCATTAAGGACAGGGCTATTCCGGATATAAGCGACGGCTTGAAGCCCGCGCAGAGGAGAATATTTCATTCGTTAAATGAAATGGACGACGGTAAGTTCAACAAGGTCGCTAACGTTATCGGCAATACTATGAAGTATCATCCTCACGGGGACGCCTCTATCTCCTCGGCTCTTATAGTCCTTGCGAATAAAGAGTATTTCATTGAAAAACAGGGAAACTTCGGCAATATTTATACCGGCGACGAGGCTTCGGCGGCGAGATATATAGAGTGCCGGTTAACTTCGTTAGCCAAGGAGACTATGTTTAACGACGAGTTGACCGAGTATGTCGATAGTTACGACGGAAGAAACAAGGAGCCGGTCTCGCTTCCTACTAAAATTCCGGTTCTTTTATTATCTGGAACCGAGGGGATCGCCGTAGGAATGTCCACAAAAATATTATCTCACAATTTCAACGAGTTGTTGAAAGCTCAGATTGCGATCTTAAACAACCAAGAGTTTGAAATATATCCCGATTTTTTTCAGGGGGGGATAATGGACGTTTCAGAGTATGCTAACGGAAACGGTAAGGTTAAAATAAGAGCTTTAATAGAGAAACCAAACGATAAAACTCTAATTATTAAAGAAATTCCTTACTGTACTACGACCGAATCGCTTATAGAGTCAATTGATAACGCTTCGAAAAAGGGTAAAATAAAGATCAGTTCAATAAACGATTTTACTACGGAAAAAGTAGAGATCGAGATAAAGGTATCAAGAGGCGAAAATTCGACGGACGTAGAAAAGCTTTTATACGCATATACGGACTGCGAAGTAAGCGTTAGTTTGAATTGCATAGTTATAAAAGACGGCAGACCTCATGAATGCGGGGTTAGCGATTTATTAAGATATAATACTGAAAAACTCGTCGTAGACTTAAAAAGAGAGCTTGAAATTGAGAAGGACAAGCTAACCGAGAAATTAAACGATTTGACTTTGGAGATGATATTTATTGAGAATAGAATATATAAAAAGATAGAAGAGATAGCGGTTTACGACGAGATTATCTCTACCATTACTAAAGAGTTAAATAAACATAAAAAATTATTTATTAGGGAACTTAAAACCGAAGACGTCGAACGGCTTCTTGAAATAAAGATTAGGAGAATATCAAGATTTGACATAGAGAATCACAAAAAAAATATGGACGATATAGTTCGCCGGTTAGACTTGGTTAAAGAAAGACTTAAAGACGTAGTAAAATACGCGATCGAATATATTGATAATTTGATAAAGAAATACGGCGGCGCTTATCGCCGGAAAACGAAGATAAGGAAAATTAAAACTCTATCGGCAAGCGAGATAGTTCAGCCCGACGTAAAAGTTTATTGGGACAAAAAAACGGGGTTTTTGGGAACCGACGTAAAGAGCGACGAGCGATTTACGGCGTCGCCGATCGATAAATTCCTTGTAATATCTAAGGATTGTTCTTATAAAGTCGTTTCTATAGATAGTAAGACGTTTATTGACACAAAGGTAGAATATTTAGCTAAATACGACGATAACGTTACCTTTTCTCTTATATATACCGATCCGGAATCTAAAATTTCTTACGCAAAAAAATTTAAAATAACGAAATATTTAACCAATAAAGTTTATAATTTAGCTTTTTGCGAAAAGGGAAGAGTCGACTATTTAAGCGTAAATCCTAAGGATAAGGTAGTAATAGAATATGTTAAGAAGCCCAGACAAAAAATAAACAGCGAGATTTTTTCCTTTTCCGAAGTCGAAATAAAGTCGTCGTCGGCAAAAGGAGTAAGAGTCTCTACAAAAGAGTTGAAGAAAGTTACAAAAAAATAGATAGTATGATAAAAAATATCGACGACGCTTACGATTATATATATTCGTTTATTAATCTCGAAAATAAAATTGAGAAGAAATATCTGAATAAAGAGTATTCTTTGGACAATATTAAAAATATTATCCGATATTTCAATATTGATACCGAATCGTTTAAGATATACCATATAGCCGGAACAAAAGGGAAGGGGAGCGTAGCGTATTTTATTTCGCAATTTTTATACTATTCCGGACAGGATTGCGCTTCGTTTTTGTCGCCTCATTTGATAAAACCGAACGAAAGGATATTGTTTAACCTGAAAGCTATTGGCGACGAAGAGTTAATTGATTTATGCTCGGAAGTTAAGGATAAATTATTACGATCAAATTTTATGCCTACTACTTTTGAACTGTTTTTTCTTATTTTTCTTTTGTATTCGAAAAAGAAGGGCGCTAAGCGTCTTGTCGTTGAGACGGGACTCGGTGGGCGGCTCGACGCGACAAACGTTTTGAAATCTAAAGTTTCGGTTATTACCCCTATAGGTTACGATCATACAAATATATTGGGAGATACCATAGCCGAAATCGCCGAAGAAAAAGCCGAAATAATCAAGAATGATTCTATAACCGTCGTTTCAAACCAGTATTACAGATGCAAGGAGGTATTCAGAAGAAAAGCGAAAGAAAAATGCGCTAAAGTTTATTTCTTAGACGATTATTTTGATTTAATAAACGCGACGCCTACAAATTTTGGATTGAACTGCGATTTTAAGTTTAATAGAAATAGATATAACGGTATTAACTTCAACTTTTTTGGAGAACATCAAATATATAATTTTTTTACGGCGTTTTTGTCGGTTTTTTTATATGAAACAAAGGTAATAAATCTTCTAAACGACGACATGATATCTAAGTTTAACCTGTTTAGAGGTAGAATTGAGGTAATATCAAGGCACCCTTTGATCGTCGTCGACGTATCGCATAATAAGGAGTCTGCGCGAAGTTTGGTCGACGCGCTAAAACTGCATTTTAGAGATATAAAGTGGGTTGTTATATCGGGAATCGCTACGGACAAGGATTATAAGAGATATTATAAAACGTTATCAGAAATAGCGGATAAATTTATAATAACAAGTTTATCAGAATATAAGAAATCAGACCCGAAAATAATTTTTAATTATGCAAAAAAAATAAATAAAAACAGCCTCTTTATTGAAGATCAAGAAAGCGCGTTCGAATATGCGCTGAAGAACGCCGATATAATATTGGCAACCGGATCGTTTTACTTAGTCGGTCCTTTCATAGAATATTATGAAAAAAGAATATTATGAAAAAAATTAATAAATAGGTTTTTTATATATATCGAAGTTTAGTATTTTAAATCGGTTGTTTTCTTTAACAAAGGTCAATTCGATTTCGCCGGGACCTTTATCAAATTTGACTTGATATCTCGCTTTTACGAAAAAACCTCCGGTTATGCCAAAACTGCTTCCCGAGTAGAAATAGGTGTTTTCATATTCTTTTATCAAACCAAGTTCCGCGTCGATCCATTTTCTTAGTTTATTTAAACGAACTCGATCTACTTTTTTTTTGTAAGTTTCAGACGCGTTATTCCAGAAAAAATCCCAATTATTACAAGATAACTCCTTCAAAACGTTGTCTGAAAAAAGTTTTGCCGACGATAGACTTGGAAAAGAACAAGAAGAGAAGAGCATAATAACGAGGCAGTATGCAATAGAAATAGTAAGTTTTTTAAACATATAATACAAACGATAACATTTGCCGCAGAAAAAAAACAAAATTATTACTAAATTTTACAATCGAGGAGAAAAAAAAGGGGAGAGAAAAAAGGGAATAAAGAGAAAAAAGAGAAAAAAAGCGCCGGAATAACCGACGCCCATAATTTTATTTAACTATATACCAAACCATATCAAAACCGACTTTGCTCTGATAGCAGAATATCTTCGTAGCGGCGTCGGACGGACCGGAAATGGAAGCTAAGGAGTTGTAATATCGCGTAAACTCGTCGAAATCCTTAATAGCGTATTGATAATGAAGTCCAATCGTAAAACTGATAAAATTGAGTTCGAGACCTAACCTAAAGTGCATACCGGGTCTAAATAGGAAGTTTTTAAATCCCGCGTAATTGCTCTTCCACTCTTCTACTTTCAAAAATTCGTCGGGGTAAAAACTGAAATTAAATAATATTCCGGTCATTAGATAAGGCTGTATAAAAAACGGCGCGCGGATCCCCGCGTTTAAAGATAGACCTAAATCAATACGTCCGTTATAAGAGCCGTCGAACGGTAAAAAAGCAAGATCCGCGTCGGCAATAAGCATATGGTACATAAATCTGAATTTTACTCCGTATTCAAGTCCCGCAAGTATATTTGCCGTTATTATAGCGGATTGCATTCCAACGTCTAAGGATTTTAGAGCGTCTTTTTGTTCGTCGGTTAAGCCCGGATAGTTATAATCTTCGCCTTTATTAATAGCTTCATACATTTTCGCCGATTCTATTAATCCGAGCATATTTGGAGTTTGAACGGAAAAACCAATGCCGAATTTAAATCCTAACAACATTCTTTTAAGATCAATATTGGATTTGGCAAATGTAGAAAATGTCAATAACAATAATAACATAACCAATAAAAATTTCTTTCTCTTCATAAAAGTCCTCCTAAAATAACTACTCTAGCGCCTTATATGCCGTAAGTAAACCTAAAACATTAATTATAACGCTAAAAAAAATAATAACAAATATTTTACTAATTAATTGGAAATATTTATAAACTGTATAAATATTCATACCCATTTACGGTAAGTATAGTTTAAAAAATAGCATTAATCAAGTTATTAATGACGTTTAAAATCATTTCTTTCCTTTTCTCGTCGGCAACGACGGTTTTATTTACAGCGTCTCCGGTCGTATCTATAGTTATAACGTCGTCGCCGTTAAGAATAGTTCGGTCGTTTTGTAAAAGAGAACTAAATCTGAGCGTCTGATTTTGAATATTAGACGACGCTACCGTTCCGTTTACGATGTCCTTTACGTTAACCGTCCCGCTTATTTGAATACTACTTATTTTATTGTTTAAATAAATCTGTTTTTGAGCTGTTATTCCTAGATTTTCTCCATTAACGGCTACAACTCTGCCTTGAAGTTCAGTTTTTATTTTTAAATCGTCGTTTTCGCTCGAATTTTTATTATCGCTCGTATCTCCGGTTGGTAAGAAATTCAATAGAGCCGAATATTCTCCCCCCTTGATATTTATTGAAAAATTTTTAACGGATTTGACCCCTGATTTGTAAACTAAAGAGCTGTTTTCATTAACCAATATTAAGACAGAATCGCCTATCGAGTAATTTATTTTGGAATTGTAAATATTAGCGTAGTTATCGTTCCACAACGTTTCGGGATAAAAAAAAACGCAAAAACTTAAGAAACCTAATACTAAAAATTTTTTTTTCATATTACTTCCGTTTACTGTGATTACTAAATTATCGGAATATTTATAAAAAAATAGAATTATATGAACTGTTTTTTTAGTATATTCAAAACGGGAATTCCCGTTTTGAATATACTAAAACACTAAAGCGTTCTTCATACTGGGACCTTATCGGAGCTCGCGTCGCTCCCCGATGTAATTTGACACATATGGAGCTGCATACGTCGCGCCGCTCCCTGAGAGAATTTGACACATCTATGCCGAGAAAATATTGCTAGCCGGCGGGCATGGTTATATAATGAAAACAGAAATTCTTGAAAAAATGATAGAAGCGATAAGGATCGTATTTAACGGCGGTATATATGTCAGCGAAAATATTAAAGACCGGCTGTTAATTAAAAAATATTCTCAAAAAACCGGTTTAATAAAAAATGTTGAAGATACGCTGTCTCAAAGAGAATACGAAATTTTTAAATACGTCGGCGCGGGTTATTCCCCAAGCGAAATATCCAATCTTTTGAATTTATCCGTCTCGAGCGTAAATACTTACAAAAAAAGAATTCAAGATAAACTAAATATAAACGATTCTTGCGAGCTTAAAAAATACGCTATTAAATATTTTAAAAGTTTGTGAAACAATAGTTTTTAATTTTGACGCATAGACGCCGCGCCCCGATGAATAAATTGACACATATGGAGTAACATACTCGCCGCGAATTAATTTTATTATTTATACGCATCTTTTCTAAAAACAACTCTTGATACTACTACTTTTTTTTCTTTTTCTTCAATGTAAAATAATATTCGATAATTCCCAGATCTTAATCTATATTCATTATCTCTATCTACTAATTTTTTAACATTCTGATTTCGAGGATTTTCTTTTAGAGTTTCAATATTTTTCAAAATGACCGAATAAAAAGGTTCATTAATATCTTCTAAATCTTTAACAGCGCTTTTTTTCAACGCAATATTATACAATTTTTTTTAACCTTTTATAGTCGTCAAAATTAACTTCATCTTCGTCTATTGTTTTTTTAATTAATTCTGAATCTATCTTATCTTCAATTATTTCTATCAGTTTAAGAAAATCATTATAATCAATTATTACTTTCGTTTTATTCCCCTGATCGTCGACTATATATTCTCTTGTTAATGATAAATTCATAATTTTTCCCTTACGCGCTTAATATTATTATTAATTTAATATTTTTAAACAAAAATATCAATAAAATTTACTCCAAAAATGGTAATTCGTTAGTTTTTTGAGAATTTAAAACATCTGTCCCATATTCGCCGCGCCGCTCCCCCGATAGAAATTTGACACATATGTGTCAAAATAAAATTCGACACATATGGGTATCCACCGACCCCTCGATTTCGCATCCCGCGGCGCGTAGTCGAGGGTTTGAAATACGTCTACTGAATCGTATTTATCCATGGTACAGATTTAATTTATTTACCTTTAAAATTTTTTCAAAATATTATCATAATCTGCATGAGAACCTATCCAAAACCAAATGATTTCATCTTTATTTGCAAAAACGCCTAAGGCTCTCCACCCTATGCCAACTCTAATAGAATATTGTTTTTCCGGCTTTATAATTTGAGACGGCTTCTTCAGCCATACTTTCTAATATGTCTTGAGACTCTATAAATAAATTATCTCATTTTAATTCCGACTCAATCTCATCAAGTATCTGTTGAGCCAATAGATTTTGAATTGAATCGGGCAAATTAGAACTTTTTTTAAAAGCTTTTTCTAATAATTTTGTCATTATTACCGCCTATCGTCTAATAAATTTAAACAATTAAGACAAATTTGTCAATAATTATTTAATCGTAAAATAGCCGCATGTCATTCAAAAAAACAAAGATTATCGTTGACTTTTACCATAGATGTCAAAAAATAAATTTGACACATATGGATCTGCATAGTCGCCGCGCCGCTCCCCGATGAAAATTGACACATATGCGCCGCTTCCTGATAAAAGCGGGAATTCCCGTTTTGAATATACTAAAACACTAAAGCGCCCTTCATGCCAAGACCTTATCGGGACTTGCGGCGCTCCCTGATATAAAATGACACATATGTGTTAAAATTCCTATCGCCCTAAAAAACCTATAGAGGTACGATTCAAGAATATTTTTATTTGACTTTATTAATACCAATATGTATATTATGTATAAGTTTGAGGAGGATTAATTATGAATAATTATTTAGATAGAATTGAAACAAATCCAAATATCATGCTTGGTAAACCAATAATAAAAGGAACAAGAATTACTGTTGAATTGATTATAAAAAAATTATCAGAAGGTATGTCTTATGACGATATTAAAAAAGCTTATCCTATTTTAAAAGACGAAGATATTTTTGCAGTTTTATCTTACTCCTACGAGGTTATTTCTAAGGAGGAGATGCTTGCTATATAAAATTGTAGCGGATGAAAGCGTTGACTACAGAATTATAAAAAAACTGACAAAAACTGGAAACCAAGTTATATCTATTCATGAAAAGTATTCCGGAATAACCGATAAGGAAGTAATCAAAATAGCGATAGAAAATAATGCAATAATAATAACCGAAGATAAAGATTTTGGCGAATTGGTATTCTCGCATAAAGAAAAATCAACAGGAGTAATATTATTAAGATATACTGCGATAGATTATGATAAAATTTCGCAAGTAGCGCTAAATGTTATTGAAAATTACAATTTATATAATAAATTTTGCGTTCTTACGATAAATAAAATAAGAATAAGAGAAATATAAATATTATTTAATCTTTTTTAAGGTTGTAAATATTTTAGAATAGACGCCTATACATATCGCTTATTGTCAACATATCTGGCGAGGGAAACTCGAGAACTATTATATCGAGAGTTACAGCCCCGATGAATAAATTGACACATATGATACCGACAAACATCGGGGTGCGCTCTACTGTTTTAAAAATTTGGCACATATGGAGCCGCATAACCGCCACGCCGCTTCCCGATGGAAATTCGACGCATATGAAGCTACATGCGCCGCTATGCCCCCCGACGAATAATTTGACACATACGGAGCTATACTCGTCGCGCTCCCCGATAGAAATTTGACGTATATGGGGTGTTTTGTTCTTAACGGCGCAAGCCCCGATATGAGCATATTTAGTATTTTAGTATATTCAAAACGGGAATTCCCGCTTTTATCGGGGCGCGACAATTGTCGCATAGAAATTGACACATATGGAGCTACATGCGTCGCTAAATTAGAACTGATAGCCGCCCGAAATAAATACGTTCATAGATAGCGCGTCTACGGTTTGAATATTAACTGTATTGCCGATAATTTGAGCTTTACCTCTTCCTCCGGACGCCACTATGCCCAGGTTTACGCAGAGGTCCGACGTGGCGAATCCAAACGTCAAACTGCCTCCAAACATATGGACATGGTCTTTCTTATTTCGGTCGCCTTCGTTAATGACCTGAGTATTGGAAAAGTTGGTAAAAAATCCCACTCTTAACGGGAAATTCGGAGTAATATACCATTCGTATCCGATAGCTACGTTGCCGATTATATTAAGTTTTTCGCTGTTTCCCAGAAGAACTTCATCGTGTTTTTTTGTGGTAGAGTTGTATTGATATCGGATAACCTGTTGAGAAGCGTTGAAGTGTTGTATAGGGATGTAAAGGTATCCGTCTAGACTTAAAAGCATCGATTTGCTGATGAAAACGCATATTCCCAGCGCTTGTTTGATATAAAGAGGTCTAAATAGGCCGTTTTCGGCAATATTTAGTACTTTAAGCGTATTATTAACTACGTTGTCTTGATCAACCGCCAGTACCCAAGAGTCGGTGGTCTGATCGAGGTATTTTAGTTTATAGCTCGACGTCGATTGATAAGTATTAATGTTTACTATATCGAACGGGGTAGAAATCGAATAGCCGATTGAGAGTTTATCTATCGGCATAAACTGAAGTCCCAGTTGAAAATTCAAACCGATAATTCTTTCGTTTTTATAGATACTTCCGTCTTGAAAGAAGTCGAGCGCTTTGGTATTCATTTTATAAATTGTTTGAGAAATAAGTTTCTTATCGCGATATCTTATAAAAGCGTTGAACCCCAGAGATACCTTTTTATGCAACAAAAAAGCGAAAGAGGGTCCGGCTTCGTAAACCATATCCGTAAAGTTAAAATTAACGTTTAAATTAGTAGGTCTTACTCCTAAATTTCCGTAGTTATTTAGGATTGTCGCGTTGTCCCTTTGATCGTAAAATTCGCTGTCGGCGCTTGTTACCGTTATAGCGAACGTAAAATGCTTTTGTCTCTGTATAAACCCAAAAAAGTTCGGTATAAAAGAAAAAGAATATCTGAGGTAATCGAAATAGTCTCCGCCGGACTTTGGAAAAACGTCGTGATAATACAGCATTTTAAACTGTATAGCGTTGACCGACAATGAAAAGTACTTCGAAGAGGAGTAGGCTAATCCCGCCGGGTTGTAGAAAGCGCCTTCCGGTCCGTCCGCTATAGCCGTATAAGCTCCGGCTAGTCCCGCCGCTCTATCTCCGACAAATAAATTTATATAGTGATTCTCGTCCGCCGAAACGTTAAATAGTAATAAAAGCGATATCGAGATTAAAACTACTCTTCTCATTTTTTCTCCTCCCCGCCGCTTTTAACCAAAGATTTAAATTTTAGGAAATTTTCAGAATCGCTTAGTTTGTCTATGTTGGGAATAATATGCTCCTCCATTCTCTTTACTCTCTCCTCGATTTTTGGGTGAGTAGCGTCGAGATTTTCCAGCGCTTTTACGTCCGGATAGTTCGACAGCGCCGAAAGATAGTCGATATAATCTCTCGCATTAATATTCAAACTTTGAAGAAGATCGAGAGCGTATCTGTCCGCTTCAAATTCGTCTTCGTTATCCAGACCTTTAACAAACAGCTCCTCCTCAATTTGATCGGATATCTGATTTGCTATATTGGTAATAACCTGTCTAGGACCGGCAATAACTCTAGCCAACATCTCGAAGAAGTTATATCTGACCTCTACCTTAACCCTTTTTAATATATGCTTTTTATTGATATGCCCCAATTCGTGAGCAAGAACGCCTAATAGAGCCGATTGATTATCTATGCTGTTAATAGCGCCCTTAGAGATCAATATATACCCGCCGGGAAGCGAATAAGCGTTTATCTGATCGGTATTTAATATTGCAAAAAAGTACTCGATCTCTTGTCTCTCCGTATACAGGGCTAACGATTTGCCGAGTTTGTTTAAGTAAGACGTCGCTTCCTCATTCTTTAGAACGCCGTATTTTCCGGCGATCTTAGCAAAAGCCGCTCTTCCTACCTCTTTCTCTTTCTCCGCGATTTCGAGTTGCTTTTCAACCTCGTTTTCGCGTTTTATCTCCTCCATACTTTTGCAACTTACGAGCAAAATTAACAAAATTGAAAGCGCCAACGCAATTTTTAGAATTCTCATATACTCCCTCTACTCCCTCGACGTATTGCACAAATTTTTTAACCTATGGTAGCATTATAAATATTTTATACCTTATTGTAAATAAAAAAGTACAAATATTTAGCTTTTTAAATTTTAAACTTTAAATTAAACAAAAAAGATCGCCTTCAGACAGACGACCTTTATTAAACAATCTTTTATATTTAACTAGAAGTTTATAAACTCCGCCTCTGAAAACGCCACTAACTCCTCTTCCGTAAAACTAAACGTATTCTCAACCCACTTGATGGATTCAAAATCGTAGTCGCTGAAAGATAAATTCTCTCTATCCCTGACGCTCTCGCTTGAAAGCCCTCTTACCGCCGCTGCGCTTGACGTAAAGTTGCTGGCTCTTTTTCTTATCTCTACGGAAGACAAATCGGCTTTACTATCGGCGACGCTGCTAACCTTGACCCCGGGCTCTTCGCCCAAAAACATATTCTTGACGTATCCCGAAACGCCGTTTATCTTTATAAAACTCCAATCCCCTTTGATCTCGATAACTTCCACTTTATCGTTATGGTTTAACGCTCCGATTTTTGTTGAAGACATATTTGCTTCTTGAAAATATGGACAAATTCTTGCTTTTACAAACGCTTCCTTCGCAAAACCAAAAGAAGCTACCAAGAACAGAGATATAATTACAACAAATCTTTTATTCATAAAACTTCCTCCTTTTATCTTTATATAAAGTATATTATAACACAAAAAAAAAAAAAAAAACTATTTAATTAATAAAAATTTTTTTTTTTGAATTATTTTTTTTAAAATATTAATTGCAAAAAGGAGTTTTTATAATTATTAATA
>Ga0116183_1000433_pt1 | contig 49014 bp, 28 predicted proteins | sample AD_UKC078_MetaG_FD_89753 | JGI IMG/M metagenome (GOLD analysis project Ga0116183, IMG submission 89753) | Active sludge microbial communities of municipal wastewater-treating anaerobic digesters from USA - AD_UKC078_MetaG | ecosystem: Engineered > Bioreactor > Anaerobic > Digestate | place: USA...
CCGTTGCTTGCCTGTGTCATAAACCGTCCCGAACGGGTCGCGTTGCTCCGGCAACTGTGGATATCGCAGTGCTTCACCAAGCACGATGGAAGGGGAGTCTTTAAAGAGCCGAATGGCACGCGATACCGGCACTAAGCGCCCCAAGAAACTGGATGTTTGTTTTTCTGAACTCTCCCGGCCCAGACGTGTTTCTTCCCAGCACGGTCTGCCTCGTTCCATATTGGGTAGAGAATTGGTCTGTTCCTCGGTAAGGAGATTTAGATGGACTGTCTCGACAATGTTACGCCCGCGCAACAATGTATGCGCCATGGCCTCTTCAACACAAGGTGAACGTAGCACATGCCGAGGTGTGGGGACATTGTCCCATACGGTTTCGCTAAAAGTCCCCCCACAGGAAAACATCTGGTAGACCAAAAGGTTCAATGCGAGCAAGGCCTCTGTCTGTACGCGTCCGCCAGGGGTTGATCCATGGTCAAACAACGTTGGGTTGTTTCCACTTGCCAGAGACACATCAAGCTTGTCAGCCAAAGAGTTTGGTTTAGTGTCCAGCCCATCCACCTGCAAAAAGGCGTGTTCGCCGAAGAGGTTGAAGCGGTGCTGCCACGTGTCGAGATAGGACAGGACGGCGGGGACGAGACGGGGTTTACATGCGAGCCAGTCCTCCTCGTCTTTGGGGCCGTCAAGCGCGGCTTGGGCCACGCAGATCAAGAGGCGCATCAGCGCGATACGCTGGCATGGGTTTGCGGCCAGATCGGCAATGTCCTCCCCTTTTGCAAACGCATCCCTGAGACTGACCCGAGCGGGTTTTCCGTCCTGCATGACGACCGGTATCCAAGGCTCCTTCACCAGATTCATATTGCTCTCTCCTTTACCAATCCTTTTCTAAGAGGCTCTTTCAAAACCCCTTGATTGCAGGTGTGGCACGGGCATCTTGCCCGTGTTTCATGGGCGGGACGCCCATGCTACGAGGTGTTTTGCAAGAGCCTCCTAAGTTATCAAAAAAAGTGTCTTCCGAGTAGAAGTCAGACGGCGCGGAAGCCATCTCCTGCGTTTTATCACCACGCCAGATCCCGTACTCCGGCGAATAACGCAAAACGATCTCGTTGCCGGCGAGGTCACGCAACACGCCCCCATCGTCACAGACCAATACGACCGGCTTGTCGTAGAAGTGACGATTGAGCCACACCGTATCCTTGCGGGTACCGCTCTGGTCAGCAAGCAGATAAGCTGCCACCGTGACCGTGCTGGCATGGAGTCGGCGTGTCGCCGCAAAATCCGGGCGGTTCGCGTCCAACTGCAACGCGCTTCCGCCATCCAGTAGTCGTATGCGGACGCGTCCATACCCCAGCTCTTCCGGTCGTTCGGACAACAGCAGCACGGATTGCGTGGGCAGGTCGCTATGGCGCGTGGCGGCGCGTTCGTCATCCTTATCACTGGTCGGGAATCCCAGATTCGTGTCTTGCGCGCTGTATGCCAGCTTGCGCAAACGCTCGCTCTTTTCCGACAACTCTTTTTTGAACGTGCCCATGACGCTCGCAGACGTCTCCTCCCGCTCGGCATACGTGGCTTCGATGATCGGACGGATATCGTTCGGGAGCGTGACCTCAGAGCGTGTGCGCCACACCTCGAGTGTCCGCATCAGCACATACGGAGCATAGACATAGGTGTTTTCTTTGCCAAGCGCCTCGCGCGTCTGTTCAGTCGTTTCACATGAAGACAGGTCTTGCGTGACGATGATGAGTTCGGGGGCGGAGCACGGGCGATCGCTAAGAGAGTGACGCCACAAGCGCCCCATGCGCTGCAGGAGCATGTCGGACGGCGCAAGTTCCGTGATCATCCGGTCGGCATCGATATCCACGCTCTGCTCGACAACCTGCGTGGCGATCAGCACGCAGCCCTTGGGCCGGTCGCCCTTCTTGCCCAATTTTTTCAGCCATTCGTTTTCGATCTCTTCGCGCCGGAACATGGGGAAGCGGGCATGCAGGATACCGACAGGGAAGGCTCCCTCGGGCATCGTGGCCTTGACCGCGCGATACCAGGCTTGGGCGCGCGCGACCGTGTTGGCGATGCAGACCACACACTCGCCGCGCTGTGCTGCGGCGACCGCTTCTTCGGCCAGGCGCAGATGATCCCAATGCTCCCTGCGAATGTGTATGGTTTGAGGCTCAGGCGCGGAAAGCGGCGCGTAAAACGGCTCTCCATCCGCCGGGCATCCGCTGATGAGCGGGTATGCCTCTGTACCGGCAAATCCGCTGAGCGCAGAGGCCAACTGGCTGCGGCGACGGCCTGTGAGAGTCGCCGACAGCACGATCACCGTGCAGCCGATCTGCAACAGGCGTTCGCAAAGTTCATCCAGCAGGGTTCCAGTATACATGTCATAGCTGTGTACCTCGTCAAGGACCACCACTTTGCCCGCAAGACCGAAGAGGCGCACAAAGCTGTGCTTCACATTGAGCACGCCGAGCAAGGCCTGATCGATGGTACCGACCGCATACGGATAGAGCAGCGCGCGCTTCGAAGGGTTGAACCAGGGGTGTACCGCGCGTTGGGGTTGCGCCTCTTCGTTGTCGTCATCTTCCGGACGCCAGCGGCACTCATACAGCCAGGCCATGCCGTGCGCGAGTTTCGGCATGACAGGATCATCGCTGATCTTTGCGAGGAAGTTGCGGACGCGCTCATGGATGCGGTCACTGGTGGTGCGTGTCGGGAGCGCAAAGTACAGGCCGCGGTGATGCCCGGCCTCAACCAGCTTATACGCCGCATAGAGCGCCGCTTCGGTCTTGCCGAGTCCCATCGGCGCTTCCATGACATAGAGGCCGGGCTGGGTGACACGGTCGATAAACTCCTGCTGAGCCGCATGCGGCGGAAATCCGAACACATCTTCGAAGGACAGCCCTTTGATGATATTCATCGGCGCGAAACCGCACTCCTTGACCGCATGACGCGCCGTCAGGACGGCATCTCCGTCCACAATCGGCAGACGGTCGGCGGGAAAGAACGTCTCATCGGAGCCGATCCAGTCCGCGACGCATGTCAGGCCGGCCAGCAACCATTCATTGGCTTCGGCAGCATCTTGCAGGGTGCCATCAAACTCCTCAGAGAGACGCGCGATCAGCTTTTGCCGCTCTTCTGACCATGCGGATCCGCCCAGTATTTCACACATGTCGGGAGGAAAGGGCGGTGTTTCCATCTTGCCGTGATGCGCCGCCGCTGCCAGCGCAACGGGTGAGTGACGCGTGACGGGCGTGTTCAGCCAGCGTTCGATCGCGGCGGCACTGATCGTGGCGTGAAGCTTGCAGAAAGAGCTTTGGTTACATAGTTCCGGCGCGTGTTCACGGACGACAGTATTGGCGAAATATTTCAATGCATAGCCCGGCGAGACTTTGCCGACATCATGCACACCGGTAGGCAACCCAGGACGAGGGGGCAAGAGCCGTTTGACGTACTCAGGTTTCAGCGCGGAGAGAGCTTCCGCAACACGCCCGACATGGATGCAGTGCTCCACCACCGTCGTGCCCGGCTTGCCGTCCGTTGTCGTCTTGGCCGCACATTTTTCAAACGGAATGGCGGAGATGGGCGGTTTGTTTTTATTTTTCGTAAGACGTGGCGGCATGGTCATGATTCCTGCAATTCAAAGCACCGTTGAGGGGTCTCCTGACGTATTCGGAAATCGTTGAGTCGCGGGTTGTGGAAAGACAGGTGAAATCAGCTCCTTCTCAACGCCACCAGCCGGGCTTGACCAGACGCAGCGTCTGCGGTTCACCGGTGATCTTCAGACCCGGGATCGTGATGAGTCCCTCAGAGTCGGCGCGAACCGTGCCCTCCCGTTCGCCGAACGACCAGCGGACTTCCGCTCCCGGCTTGACGGTGAAACGCTGTAAGCGTCGCAGCGTCACGTTTGCCGTCGCCTCCGTGGGCAGCGTGAACGAGGTTTTGCATATCTGGGGTGTCAGCAGAAACAGCGAAACCTCCACGCGACGCGGACGGTCGGCCAACGGTTTCCATCGGAAAAAAGCGTTGATCTGTCCAGATTTTTTGTCATCAAGCCGCGCGGGCCACGGCAGCGGATCGTTGGTCGAGGCGTCCGTAAAGACAGCGTACAGCTCATTTTTCCGCACGTTCAGCCAGTCAAAGGAGTGCACGAGGTCGTTCACCGCCAGAATCTTCCCGTCGTTGTTCGCATGTCCGAAGGGGCCCCAGTAGAAATAAAGCGGGTACTTGCGGAGATTCATCGCACTGACAAACGTCTCATGGTTGGTGGACCAAGTGTCGTTGGGGGCCGAGTAGTCGATACAGATCGGCGGGTCGGCGAGGCGTGTGCCCGCAGGTAACGGCGCGTACGGCGGAAACCCCATGCGGCTGGAGACGTGCTCGACGCGTGCGGGCACGTTCGCCTTGATCGCGGCGAAAATCTCGCCGTGGCGCATACCGATGCCGAGTGCGCCGCTGCCGCCCATTGAGTTACCGCACAGGTAGACCCGTTCCGGATCAACCGCATACTGCTCGATCACCCACTTCACCGTGTCGATCACACGCTTTTCCGTGGGGCCGATATCCGGTCCTTTGGTTCGCTGGATACCCCACCACCAGTCCCCCTTGTTGCCGCGGCAGTCGAGGTACAACGCGAAAAACTCTTCGGGAGCATGGTAGATGTCGTGGTTGCCGGGCGTGCGTGTGCAGGCCAGACAAGAGAAGGCGTCATGACCAGCCGAGTGCAGCACCACATAGAGCGGCGCACACTTGCGCTCCTGCTTGGGATGCAGTACGAGGAACGCGTCTTTTTGCGGTGCCGCATAACCCCACGCTGCCCGGACCTCATTCGTGAAAACCTCGAGCCTGCGCCCCATGTGAAGCGACTCCGCCATTTTTTCAGGCACCCACGTCTCGGCGCGGACGCCCATGAGCGTGAGTGATATCATCCCGACCACAAGACCCCTGTTCATCTTTTTCCCCTCTCTCCCGAACGCGTTGTCCCCCCCCCCCCCCTACCGCATACCGGCACATGTTCCGCAGGCCCGGACTCCGTTTGTTCCATGTAATATCATATTCCCGTGTTTCCCGGAACGGTTTTCCGTCTGGCCGACAGGGAGGAAATGCGAAAGCCGGGTTCCCGGCGGTTGACAGGGAACATCGCATCGTTTACACTACTTCCGTTTTTTCCGCTTCGGGGGATTAGCTCAGTTGGTTAGAGCACTTGCTTGACATGCAAGGGGTCGGTGGTTCGAGTCCACTATCTCCCACCAGATTTCAGCCCCGTTTTTATTGGAAAAGCCCAATGAAAACGGGGTTTTTATTTTTTGCTTTTCGCCCCATCGACCTCACGAACACAAGGGGTTGAGGAGCGGTGCAGGGTAGTGTAAGATATAGAGAATCAATCAGGACATGAAAGGGAGACGATGCACAAGAAGACGATGACGTCCGGCGCGCTGGCGCTGGCGATGGTGCTGGCGGGGCATGCGTTCGCCTATGAGACGGTGATGATCCCGACGCTTTCCCCGCCGAACATCGTGGACGGCGACCTGTCTGATCCTTGCTGGAAGAAGGCCTACGCGAGCGCACCCTTTACGGCCATCAAGCCGGGCGACAAGATCACGGAGGAGACGCGCGCATACCTCTTCTGTACGGCTGACACGCTTTACATCGGCGCGAAGTGCTCGTTCACCGACTACGCGCTCCGGGAGAAGATCGTCAACGACAAGTCGAAGAGCGGCTTCGCGGGCGACTGCATCGAGCTGTTCCTCGACCCGGGTGACACGGGCAACTACGCGCACATCGCCATCAACGTTGCAGGCAACGTGACGAGCGTCGGCATGGTCGCTCCGTTCCGCTGCTCGGTGCAGCTCTACCAGACGTACTGGATGATGGAGGCCGAGATCCCGTTTGCGGCGATCAAGCTGGACGCGCAGAGCTATAACGCCAACTGGCGCATCAACGTCGCGCGCGGGAACTACAAGAAGGGCGAGTCGTCCAGTTGGTCAAAGCTCGAGAACGGTGTCTTCGGTGAACCCGCCTCATTCAACAGTGTAAACGGCATCGTCGCGGACCTCGTGGCGATCATGAAGGCGCAGAAAGACGCCGCGCGCAAGGACTTCGAGATCGTATTCGACCGCGTCGTCTATACCGACCAGGCGGACGTGAAGGCAACGCTCGACTTCCTCTACACGAAGTCTATCGCGGGCTTCACCACGAAGGCGACCATCGTTGATGCCACCGGCAAGACCGTCCTCGAGCACAATGCGCCGTTGACGGCGTTCCACGCTGATTTCGCGTTCCCACTCAAAGGTTTCGCGGACGGCAAGCATGTGGCGACGATCGCGATCGTCGATGCGGCGGGCAAGACCATCAAGTCGGGCGAGAAGACGTTCTACAAGGTTCCGCCGATGCGGGATTCCGACAACGTCGACCGTTATACGATCAGGAACCACTGCGTCTATCGCAACGGCCGGTTCTTCTTCCCGATCATCACGTGGAAGCTGACGTCGTCGGACTTCGCATCGCTTGAGCAATGGCGGTCGCAATCCGAAGCAGTGCTCAAGGAGATGGCGGAACACGGTTTTACGACGGGCATGACGACAGATTACAGCTTTCCCGAGGAGGATCTCGACGTCCGCCGCAAGACGAAGTCGATCGCCGCCTGGAATCAGAAGATCACGAAGTCACTGCACGATGCGGGTGTTACGTTCGAGGACCAGTGCAGGATGGCCAAGAAGTACGGCATCAACGTCATCGCCACTTCGCCTTATCGGCCGAAGTCGCCCTACGCGACGGATTGCTTCGTCGAACATGTCGCGCGCATCCGCAGGACGCCGAACGTGATGTTGTGGCATACGGCCGACGAGACGGATGGACAGGTCGAGTACAATACACTCCTGAACCGGCTCTACCACGAACTCGACCCGACGCGTCTGACGTGGCTGAACGTCATCAATGCCGTTTCGGCGAACAAGGATGCCGCCGACATCCTCTCGACCGATCCCTATCCGATTCCGAATGGACGTGTGACGGCGGTTGCGGCACACGCCGACCGTCTCGTCGCCAACACGAAGGGCCGTCCACAGGTCGGTCGCTGGCTCTGGATCCAGAACTTCGGAGGCGAGGGCGGCTGGACGCGTCCGCCGACGCCGGCCGAGGTGAAGTGCATGTCGATGCTGGCGATCAATCACGGCGTCAAGGGCCTCGCCTTCTTCACGTGGGCGCCGCTGTCGCAGCGCAACGGTGTCCGCCAGCATCCGGAGGGGATGAGCATGTTCAAAGCGTTCTCTCCGTTCCTGCAGAAGTGGACGCCAGCGCTCTGCCAGGGCGAAGTGAAGTTTCAGGGCCGACAGGGTGTCCTGGACGTGCTCGCGGTCGAGTTCGAGGGACGCAAGGTTCTCTCTGTCGTCAACATCGAGAACAATCCCGTCGCCGCCGCACCGGTCGAGATTCCGGGCTTTTGCGACAAGAAGATGACGCTCGAAGGCTACGGTATTTCCGTCGAGGAGCTGTGAGAAACGAAAATGAAGACAAGAATCAGACCTTTTTACTTCCTGCATCTTGCCTCTTCCTTCGCGTTCGTGCTTAGCGCGAACGCGCTGACCGTCACGCTCTCGGCCGATCCCGAGCTGCCTGCGCCCAATATCCTTACGAACGGATTCTTCCGTTTCGACGAGGGACTCAAGGGCTGGGCGAACAGCCACTCCAACGAGGTCTGTTGCATCGAGATGGAAGGGCGGGGATTGTCGTTCTTCACGAAGGACAAGAAATCCGTCTGGAGAAGCATACCGACCTCGGTGGTCAAACCGGGGCGCACCTACATCCTCTCGTGCGAGATCAAACCGTCGTCAAAGGTCAACACCCACACCTTCTCGAACGGCGGCAGCGGCCTCGGCTGCGGACTGACCTACTGGAGCGAGGACTGGAAGCGCGCGGTCAGTCTGTGCGCATATACCGACGGTCCCGACAGATGGTTTCGCACGTACTCGCAGCCGGTCACCATGCCCGACTGGATCATCCATGGCCAGATGACGGTCGGTCTCGCCTATTCCGGCGGTTCGGGTTACGTGGACAACATCGAACTCGTGGAGGCGTACTCGGAACTTACGATCTGCGCGGAGTCGCAGGCGGCGATCCGTCAGGTCAAGGTCGTGGACCACAACTTCCGGACGGTCTACGATTCGGGCGTGCTGAACAACGGCGCGAAGACGTGGACGCACCGCCTCCAGATCGAGGCGGCGTACAAGTACGCGGTCTTCGCGGTTGACGCGGTGGGCAACGTCTCGGTCGTGCATTATCCCGCAAAGAAGGCGCAGGAATAAACCGGCGGACGCCATGCGCGCGACTTTCTGCCGGAGGGCTGTGCCCGCGTGTTGAAGATCGGGTATGACGCGGGGGCGCCCCATGTTGCCGACTCGACATGAGGCGTACCGCAGAAGGCCGGTGACCGTCGTTTCGATGTCCTGATTTGGCGATAGTTGACGGCGAACAGGGTTGTTTGATATAAAAGTAAAGTAAAGTGTTTCGATAGAACCTATGCGAGCAAGCCGGATGAGTTGATGTTTGCAGAAAGGACTCAGGCTATGGGTATGACGACGATGAAGTTCGTAATGGGGGCGGCGTTGGCTACGTTCGTTTCGTTCTCACACGCCGCTACGACATATTACGTCAATGGCACGAGCGGAAACGACGCCAACGACGGTACTTCGGCTGCGCCGTTCAAGACGATCGGCAAGGCACTGACCGTCGCCATCGACAATGACCGCATCGAAGTCGCCCCGGCGACCTACAAGATCACTGCGTCGCTCCTCGTGGACAAGGCCGTCGAGATCGTCGGTACGGGCGCGGAAGCGAGCGACACCTATGTGCTTTCGGGTCGGGAGAATTCGTCCTTCAGCGGCCGTCCGCTTGTGGTGAGCAACGCGCTTGCGAAAGTGGCGAACATCAAGTTCCGCGGCGGCTACGGCCGATACTCGGACGGCATCTACCCCGCGAACTGCGCGTGGATTTATGCGGGTACGGTGACGAACTGTGTTTTTGCCGACTCGTGGCGCGTCAACAAGGGTTACGGCGGCGTTTATGCACAGACCGAGGATGCGTATGTCGTCGATTGCGAGATCTACGGCCACTTCAATGTGGACGGCGCTGGCAGTAATCAGGGCGGAATATTTTGTGCGGCAGGCCTGACGCTCCACAACGGTACGGCGCGCGGTTGCTATATTCACGACAACGTCTCGCGCCAAAACACGGGCGGCGTGTTGCTTTCGGGCGCCAATGCGAAGCTCCTCGACTCGAGCGTCATTGGAAATGTCGGATGCGGCTATGACCGCGTCAACGGCCTGACGCCCTGGCCGGGCTCTGGCGCGGGCGGTATCATGATCCGCAACGCGAATGCGGTTGTCTCGAACTGTGTCGTTTCGGCCAACATATCGGGCGAACGCATGACGACAGGCTCCGACAACCACTATCGGGCGGGCGGCATCTGGTTCGCCTCGGCGGGAAAGGTCTACAACACAGTCGTCATCGGCAATACGTCCGCGAGCGAGGGCGGCGGCGTGTGGGGCTCGGGCTATCTCTACAACTGTGTGATCGCCAACAACGTGGCGCAGTTCCGCACAGGCGGCGGAGTCTACGGCAAGGCGTTTCTCTACAACTGCACGGTGACAGGGAACGACTCGCTGCTCGATGGCGGTGTGGATGGCGTGACAGGCTCGGATGCGAACAACAAGGCAACGGTCGAGAACGGCATTGTCTGGGGCAACGGCACGCTTGATTCTGCGAACGTGACACTGACGGCGACGTATATGGAAGACCCGAAGTTCCTCGACGCGGCGGCGGGAGACTATCGCCTCGACATCGGTTCGCCCTGCATCGACACGGCAAGCGTCCCGTCGGTGATGCTACCGGAAACGGACGCCGCGGGCCGTCCGCGTGTGGCGAACGGCGCGCTCGACTACGGTGCGCTGGAGGCGGCGCCGAACTTCCGCGTCGTGGGTGATCCCGAGACCTTCGGCGTACCGGCGACACCCGCATTCGGTGAACATCCCGATACAACGGTTGGCGCGGTGAACGCCTCGGTTCCCTCGCCATATACGGATGCGACGGGTCTCACGAACGTTGTTTGCACGGGCTATACCTACGTGGCGCAGGACAACGCCAACAACGTAACGACAAACGAGGGTGCGGACACCGCGTATGCGGCCGCGTACGCACGCCTCGGCACCCTGACATGGCACCTTCTGGCGGAGTACAAGCAGACGGTAACGAATCGTGGCAACGGCGCGGGACTGGTGACGGGATCCGGGTTCGTCACGCGCGGCGCGACGTTCACGGCGACGGCTACCCCGGCGGCGGGCTACCGTTTCTGGCGCTGGGAAGGTGCCATCGGTGACAACGATCCGACCAGCCCCACGCTGACGCTTGTGTCCGATTTCGCGCGCACGGTCACGGCGGTTTTCAGCCGTGACTGGCATGTCGATGGCGTGACGGGCGATGATGGCAACCCCGGCACGTCTACAGCGCCGTTCAAGACAATCCATCAGGCGCTCGCGGTGGCGGATGACGGTGACACTGTTTACGTCGCGCCGGCCACCTATGGCTTTGACCCTGACCATCAGGCGCTTGTTATCACCAACGCCATTGCGCTGGTCGGTACGGGAGCCAACCGTACGGACGTCAAGGTGTCCTATAAAGCCAGCACAGAAAATTGGACGGGCTTCGGCGGCAAGCGTCTCCTCTACGTCGACAACAAAGATGCGAAGGTCCAGCACATCGACTTCGCCGGCCCGGACAACAAATACAACCGCTCGGGCAACATCGACGGCTCGACGGCTTATATCAACGCGGGTCTGCTAAGCGACTGCGTCTTTCGTGACGCGTTTGTCGACATAGCGGCGGGATGCGGCGTCTACCTCAACACGGAAGACGCGGTTGCCGAGGATTCGCTGTTCAGCGGCTTCGGCAGCGTGAACGGTTATGACAAAGGCGGTGTGGCGCTGACGATTGTGAACGGCCTTGCGCGGCGCTGCGAGATCATCAACAACAACGGTCGCCAGAACGGACCGGTCGGCTTGAGCGGCGCGAAGGCGCGTCTCTTCGACTCGATCATCACCAACAACCAGAGCTGCGCTGCCCACAAACATACGGAAACCACATGGGGTGGTCCTCGAAGCGGCGGTGGCGTGTGGATCCGCAATGCGGGCGCGGTGGTCTCGAACTGCGTCATCGCGGCGAACCGCACGAACCTTCCGCAAGGTGGCTTGAAAACCGTTTGCACGGGCGGCGGCATCGTGTTCGCGGCGGCGGGCTCGGTCTACAATACCGTCATTCGCGACAACTACGCTTATCTCGAAGGCGGTGGCGTGTACGGCGTCGGCAATCTCTATAACTGCCTGATCGCCGACAACGAGTCGGAGGCGGGACAGGGTGGAGCCGTCAGCGGCGCGGCAAGGCTCTACAACTGCACAGTCGTCGGCAACGATTCGCAACTCACGGACGGTACGGACGGCATCAGCGGTGACGCAACGCTCCTCAACTGCATCGTCTGGAACAACGGCGCGAAGAACTACGATACGGCGGCGATGACATATTCCTGCTCGAGTCCGAAGCCGACGGGCGAAGGCAATCGGGATAGCGATCCACAGTTCCGCAGCAGCCTGAGCCGCGGCCTTTACTGCATCGCCAGCGATTCGCCATGTGCAAAGGCGGGTGTGTGGCAGGACTGGATGCCGGGCCTCAAGTACCTGAACGGCGTCCCCATGCCGTCCGAACCGGGCGATGTCCCGATGGGTTGCTACGCGCCGTATCAGATCCGGGGGCTGATCATGGAGGTCCGGTAAGCGTCCTCGGGCAGCGTGATCCGGTGAATGCCGCGCAAATCACCATAGCTTCCGCGTCCATAACTCACCCTTCCCAGTACTGAAACAATATGCTACATTTTGCATGTAATTGGTTCAAATGGTAAGGGGTGGGTGGTTCGAGTCCACGATCTCCCGCCAGACCAGGATGTATTCGGAAAACCGGAGGAAGCAGGTTTTTTTTATTTTATGGGGCAGTGCGCCCGTTCCGGGCCTCCCGCGCGAAGCGCTACCCCTATCGGGGAATGGAGACAAACAATGAGTCAGAGAGTCCTGCTGTCGGCGAATGAAGCGGTGGCGTGGGCGGCCTGCAAAGCGGGGTGCGCTGTGGCGTCCGCTTATCCGGGCACGCCAAGTACGGAGATTCTGGAGAACGTCGCCAAATTCAAAGCGTCGATCTACTGCGAATGGGCGGTAAACGAGAAGGTCGGCATGGAGGTCGCGATCGGCGCGTCGATCTCCGGCGCGCGCGCGTTGACCGCGATGAAGCACGTCGGCCTGAACGTGGCGATGGATCCGCTCATGACCTACACGTATGTGGGGGCAAACGGCGGACTGGTGATCATCACGGCTGACGATCCCGGGATGCACAGTTCGCAGAACGAGCAGGACAATCGCACTCTGGTGCGCTTCGCGCGCGCCGTATTGTTCGAGCCTGCGGACAGCCAAGAGGCCTTCGACATGGTAATCGAGGCGTTCGAGGTCTCGGAGCGCTATCAGGTGCCGGTGTTCGTACGTCTGACCACGCGGACTTCGCACACCTCCACCGTGGTGGATGTGGGGGATGACTTCGCCCCCGGCCATCCGCCACGCAAACCGTATGTCAAAGATATCCGGCGCTACATCCCGGTACCGATGTTCGCGCGGCCGCAACGCCTGAAGGCGCAGGAGCGTACTGCGGTCCTGCGTGATCTGGCCTGCGCGTCGCCGTTCAACCGGATTGAGGCAGGCGACACGCGTTTCGGGATCATCACCTCCGGGGTGACCTACCAGTACGTGAAGGAGGTCTTCCCCGAATTCGCCGTGCTGAAACTGGGCTTTTCAAATCCGTTCCCAGCCGAACGGGTCCGGGAGTTCGCGGCAAGCGTGGAGCGCGTACTGGTGATCGAAGAGCTGGACCCGTTCATCGAGGAGCAGGTCCGGGCGTTGGGCATCCCGGTCGTGGGGCACACAACCGAGTTGAACATGTTCGAGATGAATCCGCTGCGGCTCATGACGCTGCGTAACGAATTGCTCGGCGACATCACGCTGCCGGAAGTCCGGCGGGCGGATGCCGGACTCCCCACGCGGCCGCCGGTTCTGTGCGCCGGGTGCAGCCACCGCGGGGTGTTTTACACGCTCGCCAAGCTGGGTGCGACTGTCACCGGCGACATCGGCTGTTACACGCTGGGCGCGTTCCCCCCGCTCAACGCCATGGACACCACGATCTGCATGGGCGCCTCCGTCGGCAACGCCTACGGCATGGAGAAAGCCGGCAAGGGCGGACGCCTCTGCGCGGTGATCGGTGACTCCACCTTTTTCCATTCCGGCATGACCGGTATCTTGAATGTGCTGTACAACGGCGGCAGGACCACGACGGTCGTGCTCGACAACCGGATCACCGGCATGACCGGGCATCAGGACAATCCGGGGTCGGGCAAGACCCTGTGCGGTGATCCCGCGCCGGTCACGGATATAGCGGAGGTTGCCAAGGCCATGGGGTTCCGGCGCGTTGTGAAGGTCGACGCATACGATCTCAAGACACTGGAAAAGGTGTTGGCGGAAGAGTTGGACGCGGATGAGCCTTCAGTGGTGGTGGCTGGCGGACCTTGCCGCATCGCGGCCAAGCTGATGAACGCCGGCACTTTCGAGGTGGATGCGGAGAAGTGCAAGGCTTGCGGCGCATGTTTCAAGCTGGGCTGCCCTGCGATTGAAAGGGGCGAAACGGTTGTTGAAGGAAAGCGTTACAAGGCGCGCATCGATCCGGTGCAGTGTTCTGGGTGTGACCTGTGCCCGCAGGTCTGCAAATTCGACGCGATCAAACGGGTGCGGTAGCCGGTCACATTCTTCTTCTTATGGGTAAAAAAAAGACATTCAAACCTAACGACGGACGATGTTTTGTTCCGAAGAGCAAGCGTAAGCCTCGTGATATCAAGAACAAGCTTTTCGAAGGCGATTGTCTGAAGATATTGCCGTTTTTCCCCGATGCCTGTGTAGACATGGTGCTGTGCGATCTGCCTTACGGGACAACTCAAAACAAATGGGACAGTCTTATCCCTTTGGATCCACTTTGGGAGCAGTACCGCAGGATTCTTAAGCCGAGAGGTGTCGTGGTTCTAACCGCGCAGGGGATTTTCACCGCCAGAGTTATTTTGAGCAACGAGGCATGGTTCAAATACAAAATCGTTTGGGAAAAATCCAAACCCACAAATTTCTTGAACGCTAAAAGGCAACCGCTCAGAAAGCATGAGGATGTGTGCATTTTTTATGCTAGGCAACCCGTTTACAACCCACAGATGAATAGTGGAGAGCCGTATGATAAAGGTGTGCGGAAAAACCAATTGTCCGGTAGCTACGGTGATTTCCAACCGGCGCGTGTAAAGAGTAGTGGTGCGCGCTATCCTACAGATGTCGTCTATTTCAAAACAGCCGAGAGCGAGGGGCCGGTGTGGCATCCCACGCAGAAACCGGTTGAACTTGGACGGTATTTAATCCGGACGTTTACCGAGCCAAGGGCGCTGGTGCTTGACAACGCATTCGGGAGCGGGAGTTTTCTTGTTGCTGCTGCGTTGGAAGGGCGGAGTTATGTTGGTATTGAGCGCAATCAGGATGTTCATCTGTTCAAAAAGGTTCAAGTTGATTACGTGGGGGTCGCGCGCGGGCGAATCGAAAGAAGCTCTTGTACCCCCCCTGAAGGAGAAGAGCATGAGTGAGAACGTCACAAACGTTTCCTTAGTTGGCGTGGGCGGTCAGGGCATCCTGCTCACCAGCGACATCCTCGCCAAAACCGCGGTCCTCGCGGGTCTGGACGTCAAAAAGAGCGAAATCCACGGTATGGCGCAGCGCGGCGGCAGTGTGATCAGCCAGGTACGCTTCGGCGAAAAGGTGTATTCGCCGATTATCCCGGACGGTGCCAGCAACTTGCTGGTCGCGTTCGAGCGGCTGGAGGCGCTGCGCTGGCGGCATCTGCTCGCGCCGGACGGCAAAGTGCTGATCAACAGTCTGGACATGACGCCGATCACGGTTTCGAGCGGCCAGCAGGCTGCGGTGACGGATCTGGATGACCGTCTGCGCGCCGAATATCCGTCCGCGCTGTATGTTGACGCGCTGACGATCGCCAAGGAGATGGGCAACATGCGCACGATGAACATGGTGATCGCGGGTGCGCTCTCGGCCTTGTTGCCGTTCGAACCCGAAATCTGGAAACAGGCGATGCGCGAACGGATCCCGGGTGCGCTGATCGAACTGAACCTCCGCGCCTTTGATGCCGGCCGTCAGGCTATATCGGGGTGATGCGGTGTCCGCGCTCTCCAAACTGCTGCAGCGCACCCTCAACCTCCGTCGCAAAGAGACGGAACGGAAAGAACTTCCGCGTTCGGCCCGTGTCGGCGCATGGGGCGAGGAGCAAGCCGCCGCGTACCTTTCCGCGCGCGGGTACACGGTGCTGGGCCGCAATGTCCGGCCCAACCGCCGCGACGAACTGGATCTCGTCGTCCGCCAAGGCGATACCCTCGTGTTCGTGGAGGTCAAGACGCGCCACCGCGAAACGTTCGCCCGTCCGGCGCGGGCGGTGAATCCGGCGAAACGTCACGCGCTGAACCGCGCGGCCGTGGCCTATCTCCGGAAGGCGCGTTTTCCGGATCTGTATTACCGTTTCGATGTGATTGAGGTTCTGGGGCAGCCTGAAGAGGGTGAGCCGCTGATCCGCCATCTGGAAAACGCCTTTTCGTTCGAGCGGCGTTTCGTTTTTCCCGTGTGACGCGTGACGCCGCGCAGGGAAACGCCCCGTAACCCGGAGCCATCGTGATTACTGAAACCTATTACGACACGCACGCGCATTTCACCCTGACCGCCGCAGAGACCGTAGCCGTGCTCAGCCGGGCGCGCGAAGCCGGGGTCAGCCGTGTGGTGGCGGTGGGCGGCAACGCGAAACTGAACGCCGGCGCCCTTGCCGCAGCCCAAGCGTTTCCGGATGCGATCCGTCTGGCACTGGGGTTCGACCGCGATCAGGCCACCGAAGCCGAACCGGAGGTCTTTGTGGAGACACTGCGGCAACTCGCCGAAACGTATCCGTTCGCGGCAGTGGGCGAAACAGGACTGGACTTCCACTTTCATCCCGAAACCGCAGAGGCCCAGTGCGCACTCTTCGCGGCGCAATTGCGACTGGCCGACGTCTGGAAACGACCGGTCATCGTCCACACGCGCGAAGCCGACGACGCGACCCTGCGCGTGCTGGACGAGACGCCTTGGCACGGCCAGGGTCTGCGCGGGGTGATCCACTGTTTCACCGGCGACACACGGTTTGCCGCGCAGTTGCTCGACCGCCAGATGGCCCTCAGCTTCAGCGGGATCGTCACCTTCCGGCAGGCCGAAAGCGTACGCGCCAGCGCGGCCTTCGTGCCGGATGACCGGCTCCTGATCGAAACGGACTCGCCTTATCTGGCACCGGTGCCGATGCGCGGGCAACGCAACGAGCCCGCGTATGTGACCCATGTGGCCGCCTGTCTGGCGGCTGTGCGCAAGACCCGACCCGAACGGGTGGCGGAAATCACGACCCGTAATGCACGCGCCCTGTTTGGCTGACACACACCTTCCACATGCAACCGATCATCGTCTGGACATGCGTGCCGTATCGGCTGATCAGGCCAATAGAAGAAGACGAAGGGAAATGGGATGTCATGAAAAAACCTTTGTGTGTGACTAAATCGGGTTACGGGCTCCGCCCGCATTGGGATTGTATGGCAGATCGTCGCGCCGGACAGAGAGGCAGGAATGATATCGACCGAACTACCGCTTGTGGTATAATGCGGGCCATTGCTAAACGGAAAGGATTCGGCACGGTGGGGTTCGCAAAACAGGTTGGCATGTGGCTGGCGGGCATCAGTCTGGCTTCGGCCGTGACGGGCGCCGAGCCGACTTCGGCCACAAGCCAGCGCTTCGTCCGATACCGTTCCGGCTTTAACCGGGATGTGCTGAGTCTGCAAGTGTTGCTGGACCGTCGCAACTTGTCGTGCAACTGCGTGGACGGTATGTGGGGCAAACGAACGCAGATCGCCCTGATGACGTGGCAGACCTTGAACGGACTGCCGGCCACCGGTGTGCCGGACGCCGCAGTGCTGGAGGCTCTGGGCGGGGATGCGGATGTCCTGACCCGGCACACGGTGACAGAAGCGGACCGGGCCGCGATCGGGCCGGTTCCGGAATCCTGGGAGGAACGGGCGCGACTTCCCAGCATGACGTACGAGACGATTCAGGAGAAGGTGGCGGAGCAGGGCCACACCTCTCAGCGGGCACTGGCGCGTCTGAACCCGGAGGTCGCGTGGCCCAATCCGCCCGTCGGCACGGAGATCGTGCTGCCCGATTGCACTACGCGCGTCCCGTCCGTCAAAGCCGGTTCCGTGCGCATCGCGCTTAGCCGCATGGAGGTCACGGTGTTCGACGCGGCGGGCAAACTGATCGCACTCTTCCCCTGCTCGATCGCGCGGGAGAAGCGGCACCGCCCTGACGGTGAGCTGACGGTGAAAAATATCGCTCCCAATCCGAACTATCTGTATGACCCGCACCTGTTTGATCCGAAAGGTCCGAAGCGATCGAAGTTGGTGATCCCGCCGGGGCCCAACAACCCGGTAGGCCTCGCCTGGGTGGGCCTCTCGCTGCAGGGCTACGGCATTCACGGCACGCCGTTCCCCGAGCAGATCGGCCGGGCCGAATCCAAAGGCTGCTTCCGGTTGGCCAACTGGAATGCGGTCCGTTTCCTGAATTTGGTCGAGCCCGGCCTGCCGGTGGTGGTGGAAGAGTGAGCGACGAGCGAAACGACGAATGCGCGTGTCTGGAGCCGGTGCGGTTGCCCGTGGCCTTAACGATCGCGGGTAGCGATAGCGGCGGCAATGCGGGTATTCAGGCGGATCTGCGCGCCTTCCATGTTTTCGGCGTACACGGCTGCACGGTAATCGCGGCACTGACCGCACAGAATCCCTTCGGCGTGCGTGCCGTACTGACTGCCGATGCCGCATTTGTGGCAGAGCAGTTGGATACCGTGCTCGACGTGTACGGCATCACGGCGCTCAAAACCGGCATGCTCGCCTGCCCCGAGGTGATCGAGGCCGTGGCCGACTGTCTGGTGTGCCACAACCGGATCGCGAAGGTGATCGATCCCGTGATGGTCGCGACGAGCGGTGCGCGTCTGCTCGCGGAGGATGCGTTGGAGATGTTGACGTCGCGGCTGTTGCCTTTGGCCACCCTGCTGACGCCCAATTTGGCCGAGACCGAAGTACTGCTGGGTTCGGATCGGACGGTGCAGACGTTGGAGGCGATGCAGGAGGCGGCCCGCGAACTGGCGGATCGCTTCGGCTGTGCGGTGTTGGTCAAAGGAGGACATGCCGACTCGCCCTGCGCCGAAGATGTGCTGTATGACGGTGCGGCATTGCATCGTGTGACAACACCGCGACTGGTGTCGCCAGCGTCGACGCACGGGACCGGATGCTCGCTCAGCGCGGCCATTGCGGCTTCGCTGGCGCTCGGGCGTCCGTTGGTCGAGGCGGTGACCGAGGGCAAGGCGTATGTGTATGAATCGATCCGCACCGGTGCGCAGGTCGGCGAGGTGGCAACGGTGCTGGGCACCCCCACGCGTCTGCCGTGTGATCGGGTGACGGTCGAAACGGTGTGAACGGAAACAGAGAAACATGACGCAACTCCAATCCGCAAAGGCGGGGACAGTCACCGAGGCGATGGCCCGGATTGCCGAGACAGAGGGTGTCACGCCCGAACAGGTGCGGGAGGCCGTGGCCTGCGGCAAAGCGGTGATCCCTCTCAATCCCGCGCATGCGGGAGTCCGTCCCGTAGGGGTCGGACGTCTCTTCTCCACCAAAGTCAACGCGAACCTAGGGCGTTCGCCGACCCGCTCGGGAAAGCACGATGAACTGGAGAAACTTCGCATCGCACTTGATGCCGGCGCCGACTTTGTGATGGATCTGAGCGTGGGACCGGACGTGAGTCTGATCCGGCAGGGCATGCTGGAGGCTTCGCCCGCGCCGCTCGGGACCGTACCGGTCTACGAGACCCTCTCCCGTCTCGAAGGTGACGTGCCGGACATGCGGCCCGAAATGCTGCTGGGGGTCATCCGCGAACAGGCCGAACAGGGTGTGGACTTCATGACGCTGCACGCGGGCCTGTTACTGCGCCATGTGGATCTGGCCATGCAGCGCATCATGGGTATCGTGAGCCGCGGCGGCGCGATCATGGCGGAGTGGATGCGGCGCAACGAGGCCGAGAACCCGCTGTACACGCACTGGGATGAAGTGCTCGACATTCTGGTGCGGCATGACGTGACGGTGTCGCTGGGCGACGGGTTGCGGCCCGGTTGTCTGGCGGATGCGAGTGATGCGGCGCAGTTCGGCGAATTGGACGTGCTCGGCGCACTCGTGACCCGCTGCCGCGCACGGGGTGTGCAGGTGATGGTCGAAGGTCCCGGGCATGTGCCATTCGACCAGATTCAAATGAATATGGAGCGCCAGCAGGCGGTCTGTGACGGTGCGCCGTTCTATGTGCTGGGACCGGTGGTGACGGATATCGCGCCGGGATATGACCATATCACCTCCAGCATCGGCGCTACGGCCGCCGCCTGTTACGGCGCCTCGCTGCTCTGTTATGTGACACCCGCGGAACATCTCGGACTTCCGGAGGCAGATGAGGTCCGTCAAGGGGTGATCGCACACCGCATCGCGGCGCATGCCGGCGATGTGGCGCGGGGCAGACCCGGCGCACGGAACCGTGACGATGCGATGTCCCGCGCGCGCGCGGCCTTCGACTGGGAGGGGCAGTTCACGTTGGCGCTCGATCCGGCCGGCGCCCGCGCCCGCTGGCTCAAAACGCGTTCTCCGCAGGACGGGGCCGCGGACGATCACTGCTCCATGTGCGGCAAAGTGTTCTGTGCGATCCGCACATCCAAACGCATCCGCGGCGAGTAGACGGCGAGCGCCAGTCCCAGGGCGAACAGTACGAGGCTGATCGCCTGACTAATGGAGAACGGCCCCACAGCGAGACGCGGGTCACCCCGCAGCATTTCGATCCCGAAACGCAACGTGGCGTAGGCCATCAGATAACAACCGGTGAGGAGTCCGCGCAGCGTGCGGCACCGTGGATAAAGGGTGAACAACACAACGAAGAGCAACGCGTTGGCCCCGGCCTCGATCAACTGCGTGGGGATCACCGGCAAGCTCGCCGTCGCGTGCTGCGAAATCAGCGGCGGCTTCGCGGAAACATGCTCCCACCAAGCGGGCGACCCTTGCGGAAAAGCCACTCCGAAGCGCGAGGTGGTTACCCTGCCGTAGCAGCAGCCGTGCAGAAAACAGCCGACCCGACCGAAAGCGTGGCCAAGCGGCACGACCGTCAGCACCAGATCGGTGATCGACAGCACATGTTGCCGGCGGATGCGCGCGTAGAGCAACAGGACCAGCGCTGCCGCGAGAAAGCCGCCGTAGAACATCAAACCGCCCTGATCCAAACGCAGGATCATCAGCGGCGCGTCCGCGAACTCCGCGTGCCAGTGCTCGAGCACATAAGCGGCGCGGGCTCCCAGCAACGCCGAGATCATCAGCCAAGTCAGCAGCGTGGTCAGCTGATCCGCGTCCTGCCCCGTCCGTTTGCAGAGCAGCACCGCCGTCCGCCAGCCAAACAGAAATCCGAGCGCCATACAAAGGCCGAACGCCCGGATGGTGACCGGCCCGAACTCCATGAGAATCGAATGCATGATTCGGTATCATAGGTTTTCTGTGGCCGTACCGCAATGCGAATGATATTCCGCTTGTTGCGGAGAGGCCGGGGATATGCTATACATGAGACATACACGCGGTCTCGAACCCCGTCGTGTTATGAGAGGTCCGTTTGAAGAGCACACCCGGTTGCGTCTGTTTGTTGTGTGTCATCCTGATCGGCGCGGTCTGCCGCGCTGATGACGAATCGCGTCCGGCCACAGCCGCGGCGGCCCTGGAGGAGAACCTGACCGCGGCCCAGATTCTATCGGCCTGCACCCAACTGATCCCCACGGATCGGCTGCTGCTCCAAGGCACGCTTACGGTACGCAAACTGCGCGGGATCAAACTCGCGGAAGAACCGTTCAAGCTGATGCTTGACTGGGGTGCCCGCCCGCCTTCCGCCGAGGTGCTGCTGCTGGATGCCACAGGCACCTCGCTGGTCGAACGCGCGGTGCTCACGCGACCCGCAGGCCGCCCCGCGCAGATCAGCCTGTTCCGCGGCCCCGAACAGCAGCCGGTGGACTCACCCTCCTATGCCGGACGAGTCCGCGGCACGGACATGACCTGGATGGACCTGACCCTTGATTTCCTCTGGTGGACAGATGTGCGCTTCGACGATGTCCCGCGCGGCCAAAGCCGCAACGGCCGGGACTGCGACATCCTGGTGACCGTGCCGCCCGCGCCGATCCCCGGGTGTTCAGCGGTGCGGGTCTGGGTCGACCGGCAGTTGCGCTGCCTGATGCAAGCCGAACAACTCGACCCGCAAGGAACGCCGGTGCGCAAAATGTGGGTGCAGCGCGTCAAAAAGATGGACGACCGCTGGATGGTCCGCGACATGGAGATCGAGACGTTGAACAGCGGGCATCGGACCCGCCTGTCGGTGATCGACGTTTCCTCACCATGAATCCGATTTTCTTCATGCTGAACGGGATTGTGCTGCTGACGCTCTTCGCGCTTTCGGCTTTTTTTTCGGGTAGTGAGACGGTGCTCTTCTCCCTCTCCCCCATCCATGTGCAGCGGATCCGCAACCGCAACGCCGAGGCCGCCGCCCGGTTGGAACGACTGCTTGCCAACCCGTCGCTGGTTCTCTCCACGCTGCTGGTCGGCAATACTCTGGTTAACTTCGCGATTGCGACGATCGGCTACCTCATGTTCTCCCGCCTGACTCCGCAATGGGGCGAGGTGATCGCCATCCCCGTGGTCACTATCGCGCTGCTGCTCTTTGGCGAAGTGACCCCCAAGCGCATCGCCGTGCTCCATGCCGAGCGGCTTGCGCCCCTATGCAGTCGACTTTTGCTCTTCTGGCTCTGGCTGCTGCGGCCGTTCAATCTGGTGCTGACCGCCGCATCGCGCGTGTTTAAGCACGCGTTGCGCCGTGAACGCCGCGCTCTTTCTAATAACGAACTGCTAACCGTGGTCGAGGTGGGTGAGGAACAGGGCGTGATCGATGCCGAGGAGGCGTCGATGGTGGACGGCATCCTCAGACTGTCGGAACTGATGGCCAGCGACGAAATGACCCCGCGCGTTGACATGGTGGGACTGGACTTGGACACGCCCGTCGCACAACAGGTCGAGACTGTCCGCAAAGCGCAGTTCCGCTATCTGCCCGTATATGTGCGGACACCGGACGCAATCGAAGGGTTTCTGGATGCCACCATGTTCCTGCTCGATCCCACGCACAATGCCCGTAAAGCCACAACCCCCGCCCTGTTCGTGCCGGAGAATGTGACGCTGGACGACCTGCTGGTGACTTTTCAGCGCAGCGGCAAGCACATCGCCTGCGTGTTGGACGAGTACGGCGGCACGGCGGGCCTGATCACGCGCGGCGATATTTTAGAACTCATCACCGTACCGGTAGCCCGCAACGGGGAGGAACGCACACCCGCGATCCGTAATCTGCAGGGCGACATCTGGTTGGTCGATGGCACCGTCAGTCTCGACGAACTCAATCACCGTCTCGACCTGCAACTGGAGGCAGACGATGCCGACCGCATCGCCGGATGGATCACCTTCCATGCCAAACGTCTGCCGCAGCCAGGCCAGGTCGTGGAGGCGCAGGGATGCCGCGTGACCGTGCGCCGACTGCGCAAACGCCGGATCGACGTGGTGCAGTTGGAGGTGTTGGAACGCCCGGAGGAGACACCGGAGGACCTGCAGGAAGACCTGCAGGAGGTCGATGACCTGCCGTATGACCATCCGGAGGAGGGGGAACTGCGATGATCCCCGAACTCCAGATTTTCCTGATCTTGTGCTGTTTCGCGGCCGTAGCCTTTTTTTCCGCTACCGAAGCGGGGGTGCTGTCGATCAGCCACGCACGGCTGATACATCTGGTGCGCGCGGGGATGAAGTCCGCCGTGTTGCTCAACGGATACCTTGCCGACATGCAACGTTTCATGGGGGCCGTCCTGGTCGGCACCAACCTGACCAACGTCATCCTTTCAACCCTCTCGGCCAGCCTCGCGCAGACCTGTCTGCCGAACAGCCGCACGCTCCAAAGCGTATGGGCCGTGACCATGGCCTGCATACTGCTTTTTTTCTGCGAATACCTGCCCAAGCTGTTCTTCACGACACGTCCCCTGCGCCGCACCCTAATGATCATCCGCCTCTTCTATTTCGTGGAGAAGGCCATCTCGCCACTCACCGCACTGGTCCTTTGGTTGACGAAGTGGTTGACGCCACAGAAAGCCGGCGCCCAAGGGCAGCGTTTTTTGATGACGCGCGAGTACATCCAGCATGTGGTCAGTGACGCACGCAACGGAGCGCGCATCAGCGCGTTCGAGCGCCTGATGATCAACCGCGTGCTAACGTTGCAGTCCATGAAAGCGGAGCAGGTGATGACCCCGTTGGCGCGGGTGACCAAAACCGTGGAGGACGCCCCGCTGGAAGAGTGTTACCGGCTGGTGCGCGAATCCGGTCATGTGCGGTTGCCGGTGTTCTCCGCAGACGGCTCGCGTTGCGTTGGGGTGCTGAATGTGCTGAGCCTCCTTGCGCAGGCGCCGGATCCGAAGCGTACCCTGGCACGCGACGGGATGCACCCCCCCTATTTTGTCCGCGCCGACGAGTGCGCCGACAATGTCTTGCCCCTGATGCGCGCATACCGGCAACCGATGGTGCTGGTACGTGCCACTCAGGACAATGCGGTGCTGGGGATCATCACCGAAGAAAACGTGCTCTCCGCGCTGACAGGCAGTCTGTAGGAGGCCGGATGAACCCAGGCCTATCCCCGTTTGTCTAAGGGCACGAAAGTTTTTGGGGACATGGGCGTCCCGCTCCGGCAATATCGTAATTTCATTTAAGCATGACAGCCATTCCCCGAAGCAGCATCACACGCAGGGTAAGAGATTTGTTATCCTCGCTCACACCGAACTGCCACTCGTCCGGTGCGACGGCATTGGCCTCGGCCAGCACGGATTCCGGAATGCTCACGCCACCATTGGCTCTGGCCAGGACATACGTCTTGTTCACGCGCTGGTGCCGCCTGATCGCCTCGACATCCGCCACCAGATGGCACGAGTCGTCAAGCGACAAGCTCCACGCCGTCGTGATCGGCACAAAATCCGCCGCATACCCCTCCGCCGGCATTTCCACGCGCAACGTTGAACCGTAACGCAAATGCATCGCGTCGCTTGCTATTTCCACACGCGGCGTCGTGCCTTGCAGAACAAGTTGATTCTCGTCCGACCCCCTGTCAGACCGCCCGAAATTGAACGACCCTGTCGGGCAGCGGAACGTGGCATTGGTAACGATCAGGCGGTTCCCCTTCCCGACGAAAGTGAACCCGGCGGACTGGAACGTCGAGCCGGATTCGACGCTGATCACATTGCCATTGCAATTCGTCAGAGACGCCGATCCCCCGTCATAGGCAGTGCCCCAGAAATGCCCCGTAGTGGTAAACGCCGCCTGCTGCGTCAGACGGAACGTGCAATTCGACGACTCACGGCTTTTCCAGTAGGTCACGGGACAGGACCAGGAAGCCCCTTCCAGCAGAATCGACGAATCCGACAGGCCCATGAACAAGGCATCGCCCCCCGCAATATCCACCTGGGCATCGCTGCCGATGACGGCGACCGAGAAATTCGTGACCGAAGCCCCAGAAGCCGCCTCGCCGATCCAGCGCGACCCTTTCAATGTCCCGTTCAAAACCCTCACGGAATGGTCGTTCCCCCTTATATACCAGCGCCCCGTCGTCATCTGCCCCCTTTCACCGATTTGGATATTGAAGGCACGACCGTTAGGATAGACCTCGCCGCATTGAAACGTCCCGTCATCATCCACCACGATTGTCGTGTTCGTAGCATTATTCAAATTCAGATTCATCCGCAGTGCAGCGGCATCAAAGGCGCCGCCATCCGTAATCCGGATCAAGGTATTGTGAAAGGTATTGCCCAGCGTGAAGTCACCCGCCCCGCCGTAGCTTTCAATGCGCGACCCCGCACCCGAGACCAATGTCGTGCCATCGCCGATACGCAAAGTCGAACCTGTCGCCGGCACGGAAAGTCGTCCACCCGACAGAACCTCCAGACAAGGCTCATCATTGCCGTGACCACTGTTCGAATCGTAGGTATTCACCGTCAGGCTGGCCTGATCCCGGATGATCAAATGGCATTTGAGCGTCGAAAAGTTAAGCAGTGTCCAACCGACATTCGTGACGTTGCACCCGTTTTCCAGTGTCACCGTGCACTCACTTCCCTGCCCCCAATTATGGTAAAGATGGAAATTCTTTCCGCTCAAATTCCATGTCCCGCCGCGCAAAGTATAGGACGCGCCCGTATAGTTGAGCGGTCTAAAATGGTCGCTCAGTGTAATCGTACGGGCAGGCGTCTGGGAAAAATCAAAAACCACATTCTTCGCACCGACCTCGACACCGGCGAACGTGACGTTTGCCGATGCCGTGTTCGTGACATCGGACGTCTGGAACTGAGCTTGATCCGTAGGGAGCACACCTCCCCAAGCCGCTGGTGATGCGATGTCGCCCGAACCATCCGCATTCGGGAAGGAGGTCGCAAACACCACAGTGCCGCAAACGGCCAACAGGGCCGCGATCAACGTCTTATTACCCATCATAGCTTTACTCCTCTCATTACCATTCTTCGTTTAGTTCAAGACCTTAAAACGGACAAGACGGAAATTCTTCCGATCCTCCACGACAAGCCACTTGCCCTGGCGGGCCACCAGACCCGGTTCGATACCCTCCGGGAGCGCGGCACCTGCGGCGGAGATGGCCGCCTCGACCCCGGGAAACGTTTCCCGACACCCCGGAACACGCGGACACGGTCCCGGCGCTCTCTTTTCCCAATGGTCGCGGGGACTGGCCCCCGGCGGCAGAAACGGATGGAAGCAGTAGAGCCCGGCCTCCCCGCCAGCGACCAGCAGATTCGCTCCTTCCGGCACCATGTCAAGCGGCGGATAAATCCAAGCGTTGGCAACACGCAGGTTGTCATCGTCCGACGAAGCAAAGACGCCCGTCGCGTCTTCATCCAGATACAGCCAGCGCACCGTGCCGCCCATTGACAGAAAAACGTAGGGCGCGTTGACAGCCAAAGCCGTGAGCGGGCGGATGCCGCCCCGCCGCGTTCGAAACCGCGTTTCCCCCGGCTCTCGCACATAGAGTCCCTGCGATGTCGCCAGATAATCACGCACACCATCTGTCGCCCATCCGCGATGATGCGCTTCATGACCCACACGCATCGCGCGTGCACCCAGCAGGTTTTCGCCCAACGGCAACACGTCGGTTCCCATGTGGTAGAGCCGTCCCTTAAAACGGCGCAACAACCCATAACCGCGATTCGCGGGCCACCCGTTCCCCGTCACCTGCGAGCCATCCACGCGGAAACGGTACAGACGCACGTCGGGATAGTAACTGGACGCCACCAGGTCTTCCGTGCCCGGCAGAAACCCGAGCGCCACCAGTGCGCTGTCGCCCTTCCGCCTCGGAAAAGTGAACACGGTTCCGCATTCACGGCCGGCCGCGTCGTGAGCCACCAGCACATTGCGCCCACGATCCCAGCGGAAGAACTTCCCCTTCCCGGCGAACGGATGGTCCGCCAGTTCCGGACGAACGGCCGCCTGATCGAAACGGAGGCCGGGAACGTCAAAGGCCTTGTGCACCGCAAAGCAGCCGGGACACTCCTCATCCACCGTCCACACCGCATCGGAGCCGAGCGCCCACAGCGTCCTGCCGTCCCACGCCAGATGCGCAGCCGGCACCCTCACGCCCAAGGACACGACCTCCCCGTCGACGAGCGCATAGAGCACCCCGTCGTCGCCCGTCAACAGAAGGCGGCCGCCCGGCCCTTCTGTCAGCGCCCGCACGCCCGTGAACGTCAACGGAGGGTCTCCCGGAACCGCAGACTGGCCCATGATGCCGTTGAACTGGAGCGTGGCCGCTAAGACGAATAGACCGGTGGCGAACATCATTTTTCCTCACGGAGTCAAGACGATGGCACCGAACTGGTCGGGGATTTTCAGGTTGAACGCGCCGAACGCGGAATAGGCCGGTTTGCCGGGATCCCAGTCGTTCACCGTACAGGCCCATCCGACACGCACACCGACCTTAGGCTCCGCAACCCGCATATCGCGCCACGGCACGGCGATCTCGTAGCGGATGCGGGATTTCCCGTTCGCACACAGCGCAATCGACGCATGGAACGGATGCGTCGAGAGATCCAGCGGGCCGCGCGGACAGATCGCGTTGTCAAAGGATACGTGGCGGTACGCATACGGGCCTTTTTCCGTCAGTCCCCAGGTGCACTCCGTCGCGGCCTCGTTCAACTTGTCCTGTAGCATGTTGCCCGTCTTTATCAGATGGTAGACGCCCGAAAAAGCCATCTGCACGGAGTCACGGCTCCACACGGTTTTGCTGGCTGGCGGCGGCACATACTGGTCGTCCACCACATCGAACAGGAACTTTAAGAAACGGTCATCCCAGCAGACGGACAGGGTCGCTGTGCAATCATCCGGTCCCTTGTAATACCGTTTGCCGTTCGTCAATTGCCGCGCGGGGTCAAAACGGCTGATCGGCACGTCCTTCCAGTCGTCGAAAATCCCGTCCACGGCCACCTTCGGACGATACGGCGCGAACAGGAAGTTCACGTTCTCCCCGCATTCCACGCGCGGACCCGCCTTCTGTTCAACGGCCACCTCGACCTCCTCGTTCATCAGCGCCGCGCCTACGAAATCGGCGGCCATAGGAACCTTCACGGACACCGTCTGTTCGGGCGACAAACGGTAAGGTGCCGACGCGCGACCGTCCGGATTCCCTTTCACGCGCACGCGCACCACGCCTTCGTTCGTCTCCGCCCGCAGATTGGCGAGCGTCACATCCACCGCCGCCCGTCCGTCGTCCATGCAGGCCGACGAGACGCCGGTGATTTCCACGCCCCTGGCACTGCGGGCCGCTTTCTGGCGCGCCTGGAAGGCCGCTGCAAGCTTCGCCCGTTCACCCATCGGATTCGTCCAGACATCCGGCGACACGCCCGTCACATACTGCGGCACATCCGTCAGCGTGAGCGACAGTTCGCCGTCCACAGTCTTCACCGTACGCGAATTTCCCATGCAGTCCACCACATCGACCACCGGAACCCCCGCGGGCAGTTTCACCGCGCGCGGCGTACCGCTCCAGTCCCACAGCGCAAGGATGATGCGTCCCGTGTTCGCCTTCCGGAAGACGTATCCCCAGGCCGTTTCGCCAAGGAACGGCACGTCGCCCAGCGTCTCGGAGTTGACCAGCAGATGCGTCAGAGCCGCATAGGCCGGATAAATGGGCTTAGGCGATGTCTTGTTGTGGAACCAGTCGTCTTTCCGGTCGACATCCTTGATGAGCGCCAGGTTATACGTGTAGCCAAACCCCGGCTCGAGGCGATAGTCGCTCGGCACGAAAGCCGAGAGCGCCTTGAACCCCTCGCCGAAGAGAATCAGCGACACGCGCAGAATGTGCCGCAACTGATCCCGTTCACGCGGCTCGAAGTCCTCGGTGGCATACCCGAACTCCGTGCTGTAGAAAGCAAGGTCGCGCCCGGCGTATTGCCTCACCAGCTGACGCGATGTGCGAATGGCATCGACGATGCCGTTCGGCTCAGCCGGATAGGTGTAGTAAGAGTGTTCCGTGATCACATCCAGCCAGCGAGCCAGGCCTGCCTTGAGGAATTCCAGTTGATGGTAGTCCTTGGCGGCATAGCCGAATCCCGGCCCTGCCACAAGCCCCTCCGGATCTTCGCTCTTGAGGGCTTTGTAGCCGACTTCGTACATGCGCACGATATCCTTGAGCGTGCGGCTGCCGTTGTCCGGAGCATAGTACTCCGCCGTGAACTCATAGACGCGCGGCACGGTCGGATACTGACGGCGGAAATTACGTGCAAAGGTCTTCACAAAGGCCTCCCAAGCCTTTTCGCCCGCAGGCGTCAGCGCCGGCGGGTGGCCGTCCGCATGCCCCTGCATCTTGAAATGCGTCGCCAACAAATCATTGCCCCAGGCCGTCGAGTGCGTGTAAAGGTTCCCGACGGCATACGGCAAGGGAATGCGGTCCGCTTCGGGATCGTCCGCATATTCTCCCGGACGATGCGCCTCCAGATGCCGCCACTGGGACGTTATGCCGAACGGCCCGATCTTAGGATTCGTCGGGCCGACCCGATCCACAGCCATGCGGCCCACGAGGTCAGGATCACCCGAATTGAAGAAACGCAGATACGAAACGTCCACGGGCTCGCGCTCTTCCGGCGCAGGAACCACGGCCCAGGTCAGTTGACCCGGCTGACGCGTCGCCCACGGCGTCGTCAGCAACGTCCCGTCCGAGAGTCTGGCACGCAGACGGTAGAAGCCGAGACGGCCGCCGGGCGCATCGGTCACGATCACTTCGTCCTGTCCGTTGGCATCAGGCTTCACGGGGCAATCGCGCCCCCAGAAGACCTTGCCGTCCTCGTTTTCGACCGTCAACTTCAGCGTGATGTCCTTCTGAAAGGCGGCAAGCCCCGAAACGTGAAAATAAAGCGACACCCGGTCTTTGGGATAAAAGATCGAGGCTGCGGGCTTGGACGTGTCGCCGGTCAGGACCGGAGCGCCGAAAGCCATTTCCATCAAGGCCAGTCCGCACGACACCAGCGTGATGCCCCGGACATTTCGGATGACGTTTTGCCTCCCCAATTCATATTCCTTAACGACGATCTCCTTGAGTAGACGGACAGGCCGGGACACTTCGATTCCCGTTACCGATACCCGTTATTATGCAGGGAAGGTGAAAACCGTCAATCCCATAAATCGGCATATTTCCAAGATCCCATGCCGTGCCTTGTCGTCACCTCCCCGTGATGAACCAAGCCGCGCTGCCGGCGGTGGGAAGCGCAACGGAAAGCGAGCGGCCGTTCGATTCCAAAGCACCCTCGCCGCCGACCGTCTCGACGGAAGAACCGAGTTCCACCGTGAAAACGATCGCCTCAGTCTGCGGTGCGTAGAGCGTGTTGGCGGCTATGAAAGCATGCCCCCCGCTCCCGCGTTCCCAGAGCGCGTAGGAAATCTGGCCCTGGCGTCCGCGGCGGACGAGCCGTGACCCCGGCTCGACCGTCATACCAAGCCATTTGAGAGCCGTTCCGTACGCCTCGCCCATACCCTCCCAGAGTTCCTTGTGCTCGGGCACGTCGATGAAGTGCATGTAGCCGGTCACATTGTTGACGAGCGCGACATAGACGTTGTTGCGGTATTCAAGCTGATGCGGCTCGCGGATGCCCTCCTGATAGGCATAGGTCTGCAACCACTCGATACCCGGCAGATGCGTGTCGTCCATACGCGACCGCAACGTCGAGGTGCCGATCTCGAAGGCGGAGAGCGACCCAAAGTTCGGCTTGCACGAATAGGTGTAGCAGTCGAGCGAATAGATGTCGGTCGCTCCGTCTTCCGCGAAATACTTCGTGCCGACCGTGCAGCCGGTGTGGTTCCAGTTGATGAAATGGAGCCGCGCGGGATCATAGTCCTTGATCGCACGGTAGCCCTTCGGGTAGTCCTCGAGCTTTACACCGAAGCTCTTTTCCCAGTTGGCGCCGATCTCGTCGAGATAATACCAGCCGAGGATGTCCTTCTTGAACTCGGCAAGTTCGTCGATATGACGTTTGCGGTAATCAACCACGGCCTTCATCATACCTTCTTCCTTGAGATTGCCGCACGCGGACCAGATGAGAAGCTTGAAGCCCGCATCGGTGAACTTCTTCGCGATGGTTCTGCGCATCTCCGACGAGTTGCGCGTGTCCCACAAGACGTAGAGCTCGTTCGGGATCATGACCGTGTTGAAATTGCGTTTCTTTAATTCCCCGATATGCCAGTCAGTCGGGATCTTGTCGTTGCGTCCGCCGCCCATCCATGCCGTGAAAATGATCGGAAAAAACGGCTGACCGTCGTGGTTGATCGTTTCGTTGAAGCGATTAATGCGAGTATAGTGCTTCTCATCGGCGAATTTGCGGAAGTGGCTTCTTCCCTCGCCGTTCGCCGCCTTGACGACCACTTCATAATAACCGTCAGCGAATGCACCGATTTCGATTTCCCCCTCATTTCCCGAAAGGGTCAGCGTCACGTGATCCACGTGACCGTCTTGAGCAAGCGGGACGCTTGCCCCTGTCACCTCCATCTCCACCGGAGCCTTCGCATTCCTCAGCCGAAACCGCGCTGTCTTCTCGGTCGTGTAGAAATCGTATTCCACGAATACCGCAGGCGGCTCTACCTTGCTGCCTCGCGGCAGCCCGGTCACGCGGAAGAAATCGGGCGCGGAATGGAAGCCGGCCCTGATGGCACTGAAATAAAGGGGCTTTACGCCGTCAAACTCGGTCACCGCGAAGTTCATGCGCCAGACCTCGCCGCCAAGTTGCGTGAAGAGCGAAAGAGGAATCTCGAAGATACCGCGCCAGCCCTGCGCGGTCTCACTCGCGGCAAACGCCCATCCCTCGTTGATCTCAGCCTGCCCGTTACCGTTGTCCTGACACGCATACGCACCGTTGCGCCCACCCATGAAATGAAGTGCTCCGGCGCCGTTGGCCTGCGGCGAAACGAAAAGCTCGACGGCCTCGTTGCCGGTGACGAGCGGCCCGTGCGGCTTGCTCTTTACCGGAGGCTTTTTCCCGCTCGCCATCTCGAAGGCAACCTTCAGGACATCTCCATCCCGGTACGCTGCGGCTTGATAGCGCCCATCTACGTGTTTTCCATAATCGCCGTGGACGTAAAAGCGGTCGATCTTCACGGCCGCGGACCAGTCGCCACCGCGCGGCAGGGCGATCGTCTCGATCTTCGCCGGCGGCGGCGGAACCTGATTGCCTGCGAAAAGATCGGGAAAGGTCGCATCGACCGGCGAAGGCTTCCAGGGAAGCGCGGTCTTTCCCGCGTGCAACATGGGCGCGGCGAGATAGAGTTCGTTCCGGTTGTATTCAAGCGTCGCCGTCGCCTCCGCGACCGCACGGTCGAGATGCGCGGTGAAAATGAGTCGTTGCCACTCGGAACCGACCGTGAACGCCTTCTTGCCGGGCTTCATGCCCCTAAGGATGAGATTCATCTTCGCCTCACCCGTCACGGCCCGCGCATAGACCGAAAACGTATAGTCCGTGCCGCCCGCGAGGGGGCCCGGCCTCAGATATGTGCGGCCGACCTTGTTCACGTAGAGAACACGCGCGCCCTCCACCGGCGAGGCGACGTCATCGGCCATGCGGAAGAACTTTCCTTCATGTGTGCCCTGCTGGAAGGTCTGGAAACTGTGGCCACCGCCGGTGTTCCAAAACTCGGGCATACCGTTGTCATGATAGGAGAGTTTGAAGGACGAATTCCAGAGGACGTTTGGCTCTTCCGCGATCTGATTGCCCTCAAGCACCTCGACATCGTCAAGGTACGCGCGCCCTTTGACGAGGAGAAGCCCGACACCAACCGACTTGATGTCCTCCGGCGCAGAAAATGCCTTCTCGAAATATGTCCAGTCCTCGAGTTTCGTCGCTGTGTAGATATCGGTCTCGCCGACGTAGCTCATCCCCTCGGCATAATTGAAGAGCCGGATATTGATCTTTTCGGCATCCCCCTTCAGATAGCCGCGGATCGTGTAGACCGCGCCCGGCACGACCTTCACGAAATTACGGCAGAACGCCTGATTGCCGATGCCATTATGCGTGTACTCGAGCGCGTACCCCCCGGCATGGGCATCTCTGGTGACGCTCATCGTGCTGCCGCCCGGGCTCGCGCAATTTCCCCAGCCCGTGAGCCTGCCGCCCTCGAAATCTCCGTTCGTCAGCAGATTGCCGCCCGCGAGAGCACTTCCTACAGCCGCCATCACGGCCATCATCGCGCAGTATTTCATGTTGTGAACGCATCCTTAACGAAGCATGACGCTCAAGCCGGTTTTCATGTGCCGGAAATAGAGATGCCTGTCCTCATCCTGGATGAGCACGCCGCCCTTGACCCGGATGTTCTCGGGACGGAAGGAACCGCTGCGCGAACCGGTTACGTTGACGAGCTTCACCTTTTTCGTCTCGCCGGTATAGGCGCGGCCGTCGACTTCGATCTCCGCGTTATCCGCAATCGCCATCTTAGTCGAAACGGTGAGCGAAGCGATACCGTCCTCGTCGAGCACGAACCGCAGTTTCGCCTTGCCGTGGGTCAAAAGTTCGCCGCTCGCGTTCTCGTAACCATTAGTGAGAATGAGATAGGGCGTCTTGAGCGAACCGCCGGAACCGATCATCTCGAGCGTGCCGGTACCGTCGCGCCCGAGCCAGACACCCTGAACATCCGTATTGCCGGTGTTGGCCTTAATGACCTCGAGAGAGCATGGCTTCTCCTTGTCCGCGCACGCGATCGTGAGCGTACCGACGGCATCGTGGCTGGAGAACGGACACCATCCCGTGTTGATATCAGCAAACAAGAAATCGTCCGGCGCGGCGCCGCCGATCATCATCGGCGCGATGACCCGAGCCGTTCCGTTCGACATCACCCATTCGCCGCGCCCGCCCACAAAGCCGACGACCATCGTCTGGTTCCCGCCATACGTCGGATAATCCGGATCGCACTTGAGAAGCGTACCGCCGGTCTGCACGAAGCGCCCGTAACCGTCGCCCGCGCCGATCGACCAGTAACCCTGGGCATTCGTGATTGAGCCGGACGAAAGCTCGAGCGTGCCTACCGCCGGGGCCGGCACGGCCTTGTTGTTGTACCGGGCGTAGACGCCGTCACCGATGCGGAAGCCCGCAAGCCCCTTGCAACCATAACCGGTGTCGACAAACGGCGTACTGAGATAAAGATTTGCACCCGCGACCCGCACCAGCCCCGTCGGTGCCCAAGTCGCCGCATCGGCCGGCTGATGTGCCGCATTGTCCCCGCGGGCACGATTCAGCGCCTGATTATCCGTCGTACCGACCATAAGACCGTAGGTTTTCCCCAGCACGATAAGACCCGAGCGCAGATTGAGCTCGCCGTAGCCCGCATAGGCACCCACGGCTGTAGTCCGTCCGAGATTGCACTGCTCTGTCGAAGAGAACTCGGCGACGGCGATCCCTCCCGGTGTCCATTCACCAACCGTCATCAGATACGGCTCGACTCCCACCCCGAAACACGCCTGATCCGTAACCGTCAGTTCGACACGCTTCCCCGCATCGGACGGAATCAGCAGGAAATCGCTGTGAACGCCCGCTTTGCTTTGCACGACGCAGACCGCTTCGTCGTGGAATTCCATCTTGCCGGATCGTATCTCGAGCGCGACAGACGTATAACCCTCGGCGGACACATACGAATTCGAGAAGACACTCGTGCCGCTGAAGACCATCTCGCCGCCGGTCATCGAAAACGGTGCCGTGTGGTAGTGATTTCGATTCTGGGAGAACGCCAGCGAACCGTCATGGACGCGCACCTTCGCATTCTCCGGCACCTTGAACTGTCCGTAGCCGTCTGACGAGTGCCACGCGAAGGAGCCGCCGTTCGTGATCGTCAACGTCGCAGGTTGCTGCGCCGTGCCGCTCAGCGCGACATGGCCGTTCATCCGGAGATCCACCTTGCCGCCATCGACGGCGAACTCGGACTTCGTGATAAAAAGTCCTTGATCGGAGGACAACCCGTCACTCGTGGAGGCGAGGAAGTTGAACGCTCCGCCCGCGCCGATGATCGTCTTCGCGCCAAAGTTCTGCTTGTAGTAATACTTCGGCGAGGAACTCGTAAAATCGAAGAAACTGAGCGGGGAATGAATCGTGAAAACTGTCGATCCCTCGGCATTGCCGATCACCGTATTCGTCGCGCAGGTCGTCCCCGCCGCGTTCAACGTGATCGAATAATCGACGCCGCTATTCTCGATCGACGCAGGCGTCACCGCATCCGGCACCACCCCGCCCTCCCAGTTCGCCGCGTTATCCCACGCGCCGCTTGTCACCTCCGACTTCCAATTCACGCCGAAAACGGAACGCGCCACCGCTACGACTGCGGTGATCGCCCAGACTGCCTTACTGTATCTCATTTCACTGCTTCCTCTCATCACCGTCTTACAGGGGTCACTACCATCCCATAGGGCAGACCGGCAACCCATCGACTCCCATTGATTGGCACACATTTTGTAGGGAAGGCAAAAGGTCACCCCTAAAAAAACGAAAACGTTGGCCCCAAAGCCGTCCGCCTGTAACCTGCAGGCGCATGAAAAACAAAACCAAGCCGCATGACCGTGCAACCACGAAGCCGATAAAGACAGTATACACCGTACTGCGGCAGATCGTCCAGTGGATTCCTGAAGGACTTCCGGACTGGGGCAACGGGTCTGAATCTACAAAACATAAAACACATGAAACTTCATGAAATGTGCATCGCACATATGTCGGCATGATCGAACATGGCGAAAAAAATATCACGTTACGCAACATTGCCAAATTTGTAAAGGCGCTAAGGACACCGATCCACGAACTGTTGAATTTGGAGTAGTCATTGTGATGTCCTTCCGTTCTGGACTGTATTGTATTTCTTGGCGATCTTTCTCAAGGCCAGTATTTAACGGATTCGCAATCGATTCGTGACAGGGGTCATGCGGGTCGATCGCGTGTTTTGTGCGTAAGCAGTCGGGAGCGCGGGCGTCTTCCGCGCTACGCGCGGATTTAGGAGTTAGCCTGCCGCGCGGCTTCGCCGCGAAAAAACCTTGGAATAAGTTTAGGACATGATTAACATGATGTTGTTTAATCCTGAAAATCCTGTCATCCTGTCAATTTATAGGCAAGGAGTTTTTTCACTTCGACGTTCTGAGTTCGGCGTTGGGCGTTCGGCGTTCAAAGGACCAAAGGACAAAAGGTTTTCCCACGGGCACCTCAGCCGCCAGCCGTAACGTCCCCTCCCCGAACCTTTTTTGGTTCCGGTGTCATGAATTGTGAGGCAACGCGCGGTGGCGAATGAGAATGCGCTTATAAACCTTGACGCCATTTACGACTCCGGATGCGTTTAGGTCGTAAACGCCCGGTTTGCCAAAAATTGCCATATAGGCATCTCTGCACTCTTGGGACGTATATACCCGCGTCCTGCAGGCATTGTTCGGATCGTTGGACTCTGTCGTGCCCACAATCTCAAACTGGTCTGGGTTATATTTGTCGAGGAATGTGATGGGGACGCCCATCACCCCATCGTAATCGCTTGGGATTTCCTTATAGGCAGCGACTTCAATCGCGTCGTAGTTATCGTACCGGTCATAAGTGGTCTTTCCTCTCAGATTCCTGCTGAATTTCAGATTCTCGGCCATAGTCATCAGGCTCAATGGTTGATGGCGACGGCCATGGTCCATGTTTGTGTACCAGCACGAAGAGGAAACGCGGGCGATCTTTTTCCCCGTCTCCTGATCGATGTGATGAAAATGTCCCCAGTGATCAGGCACCTCAAAAAACATTCCGACGTTGAAGTTCGTGCAGCCTAGCCACATCCCGTTGTTCTTGATAAGCGGGAAAATGTCTTTGTATGTGATCGAATTGGTGTTCCCGATGATCAGAAACTTCTTCCCGTGTTCCACGAGTTGGGCGACGTGCTCGCGGAAGAGGGAAAAGGGCGGGTTGGTGACAACGATGTCCGCCTCTTTCAAAAACGCGACGCATTCGGCGCTGCGGAAATCGCCGCCCGGATACATGCCGTCTCCTTTCAAGGCGATCCGAGCGGCCTTGTTCCGCTTCAGAAACAACTCAACGTCGGCCACATTGGCCGCGCCGCCTCCGTCCTCATCTTTCACATGGTCGATGATCACGGCGAGCGCGTCGGGCTTCTTGCGCTTGCCGGCGCCTTCATTGTGCTCCGGGAACAACGTGAGGTGGCCCGCGATAGGTGAGCCGTCGTAGCTGGTGCTGATGAGCCGCTTGAGTCCGAGCGTGTTGAATTTGGCAGCGAAATACTTGAAAAAATTGCTCTCGAATGGGTCGTCACAGTTGCAGTAGATAACCTTGTCGCGAAAGGCATCGGGGTCAAACTCCAGATAGGCCTCGACCTCCTTCTGGATGTCAACGTACCGGGTGTAAAACTCGTCCTGCTTGGCTTTCTTCGCAGCGGTCAGACCTTGATTCAGCGAATTTTTCTTCATGCAAGGATCAAAGGACAAAAGGTTTTCCCACGGGCACCTCAGCCGCCAGCCGCACGTCCCCTCCCCGAACCTTTTTGGTTATTGCTGTAACCTTCTTCATTGCTGTTCTCCTTGTGTGCACCTTTGAGTGCGTTTTACCGTAACGGTAACGGTTTCAGGCATTATGCCAGAAACCTTTCACAAGGAGAACAGCCTTCTCATCTTACCTAACGCACTTTTCCCCGTGTCTCTGCTCCGACGGGTTCGGACGATTTCAAGCGTGAGTCCTGACTCTCAGCCGTTCAGCGATCCACACCTTAATGACGGCCTGCCGGGGAACACCGAGCCGTTGGGCTTCCTTGTCGAGAGATTGAACCATCCACATGGGAAAATCAACGTTGACTCGCTTCAGCTCTCTTCCGGGGCGGGTTGCCTTGGAAAAATTCAGATACTTTGACACGTCGTCGCCGTTGTCAAAGGCCTTATCCAAGACTTCAGTTTTCATAGGCGTCCACCTCTTCTTTTCGCGCACGGCGAACCGATATGATCCGGACCGCCTCGCCTCTGTAAGTGAATATGGCTGACCAATGTTTCTGCCCCGTCTTGCCGACCAGCATGTGTCTCGGCCCACCCTGCGTTCTCGCGGGCACAAGAAGTCTGTCGGCATCTTCCCAAAGCGCCTGTGCTTCGAGAAAGCCGGTGCCCTGCTTCTTCAAGTTTGCCGCGCTCTTGTCTGGATCGAACTCAACATTCACGGTATATATTATATACCAAAACGATACCGGATGTCAGTCGGCTTTGTCGTCGGTTTTGATTCCTTCTCGAATCGTCAGCGATCTCCGGTCCCCTGAGCCAAAGGCGAATATGTTCAGTGCATCATCGTTGCTAGGAATAGTCCCTCCTTTTTTTCCAGTCTGGCACGGGAGTTTCTGGAAACCCAAATTCCCTCTCTCCACCTTTACGCTGATTCAGCTTTCGATTCTCTTCTGCCCACATATCATGAGAAGTGGGCAGCCATCCGTATGACCAACGAGATCTAAAACCCAGAACCTGCCTTGATTTTTTCTTTCGTTTCCAACGTATTCTGGTCAAAGGGCAAAAGGGGTTCCCACGGGCACCTCAGCCGCCAGCCGTAACGTCCCCTCCCCGAACCTTTTTGGTTCCGGTGTCATGAATTGTGAGGCAACGCGCGTTGGGCGTTCCCCCCTTTCTTGTTGCGGCTATCCGAGGGCTTCCGGTATGCTTTGTCTTGGGATCGGGTGTGTCCGGTCCGGCCTGAATTCTCATCATGTGGCGACTCCTCTCTATTCTAGGCAGAGTGTGCAGGATTCTCTTCTGGTTGGCGCTGATTCTCGTGCTGGCCGGGATTCTCGTGCTGTACCTGATCGGCCATGACATCCCCGCGCCGTTGGTGCAACGACTCGCGCAGGCGGTTTCGACGGATGACGTGCATGTGCGGATCGGGCGCGCCACCTTCACCCTGGACAAAGGGCTGCGGTTGCTCCATGTGAAGGCTCTGCCCAAGCGCATCGCGGACGGTCCGCTGCTCGCCGTAGAGGAAGTCGCGGTGGCGCTCTCGCTGTTGCCGCAGACTCCCATGCAGGCGCGCATACGTGGCGTTACGCTGAAAAACCTGACTTTCCCGGATTTACCGCCCCCGATGTCCGACCCCCCGCATTCGCTGCCGGAGTTGCCCGATCTGGCCCCGTTTCCGCTGCGCATCGAGCAAGCCGATGTGCTGGGCCTCCGTGTCCGGAGCCTCGTGGCCAACGTGGATGTGGACACGAACCGGGTCGCGGTGTCGGAGGCGCTGATTCACTGGCCCGACAACGTGTTCGGCATGACCGTCACCGGACAGGCCACGCTTGACCTCACCCGCCGTCACGTCAGCGGTTTGGTCGCGGGCAAGGCGTTCCCCGACAACCTCATGCCGCTTTTCGAGATGTTGCACGCGCGGGGCGCGATCCGTCAGATCAACTGCTTCTCCAAGATCGCGCGGCCGGTCGAGGCCGTGTATGCGTTTGACGTGGATATTGATTCCACGGACTTCGCCATGCGGCTGGGTTTGGACGTCGGCCCCTGCGCGTATCGCGGCGTGCCGGTCTCCTATGCCAAAGGAACCCTCTTCCTGTACGGCACCAACATCCACACCACCGTGGTGATCGATCCGCTGGAGGCGCAAACCGCGGACGGCGCGCCAATCACGGGAAGCCTCGCCTATCGAGAGGAGACCGAAGGGTTGGAGATCGATGCCCGAACCGTGATGCATCTGCCCCCCTTCACCACGATCATCAATGTGCTTAACCGGGGAGAACTGGACCGGATCCGCTGCGACACCCCCCCCTCCCTCTCGGTCCGCGGAGCAATCGCCCTCTCATCACAGGAGAGTACGATCACCAACGATCTCCGCGGCCGAGTCGCGCTCGACAAGGGAACGATTTTGAACTTCGGAGTCCGTGACCTGACCGCCGACTTCGACATGCAGGGGTATTCGGCACGTTTCCATCAGGCTGCGGCGCGTTCCGCAAGCGGAGGCCAGGTCAACGGCGAAGTCACCTTCACGTTCCCCGAGTATGCCGCCACCGCCACCGTCTTCTCTGCCGATATCCGCTTTACCGGAGTGGAGCTTGCCGAAATTTCGCAAGCCTTTAATGTGACCAACGAACGCGTCGGTCTGGTCAACGGGAACCTCCATCTCACCGGACCGGCCTACGGGGACACCGTCGCGGGATTGAACGGCAGCGGCCATGCGAATATCCGTAACGGCGTGATCCACCGCATGCGGCTGTTCGCGGGGTTGACCGATTACCTCACGCGCAACATTCCCGGCATCTCCTCGCTCGTCACCCAATCATCAAGCTCTATGGATTTCACCCTCTGCAACGGCGTCTTTGCCACCGAGAACCTCCTGCTGGAGGGAGATCTCGTCAGCATCCGGGGACGCGGCACCTATGACCTCAACACGGACAAACTGGACTTCACGGTGCGCGTCAGCATCTTCCGCCAAAAGACGATTGCCGGACGCATTGTCCGACTGATGACCCTGCCGTTCTCGCGGCTGTTGTTGGAGTTCCGGGTGTTCGGCACGCTTGAACAACCGGAATGGACTTACGTCAACCTCATCGAACGGATCACGGAAGGCTTTTCGGATGCGCCCGGAACCGTTTCGCAACCCAAACCCTGACCCATGCGTTTTCTGCTCCACACCTACGGCTGCCAAATGAACGTGCGCGATTCCGACGCCGCTGCCGCGGTCCTGAAAGCCGCAGGCCACACGCTGGTTGACCGCGAGGCAGATGCCGACCTCATCCTGGTCAACACTTGCAGTGTCCGCGGCAAGGCGGAGGACAAGGCCCTCGGCAAACTCGGTCTGCTCTGCGCGGGGAAACGCGAACAGCCAGAACGGATCGTGGGCGTGATGGGCTGCATGGCGCAGCGTTTGGGAGCGGAGATCTTCACGCGTGTGCGCGGTCTGGATTTTGCGGTGGGCACCCGCCGTGCCGGCGCGATCCCCCGTTTGGTGGCCCGTGTGCTGGCCGGCGAGACCGGACTGGGTGAATGGTCCGCGCCGGACGAACTGCCGGACGTGCCGGACAGCCATGCGGAGTCCGGCTTCTCAGCGCTGGTGACCATTCTGCTCGGCTGCAACCGGCGCTGCGCCTACTGCATCGTCCCGGATGTGCGCGGCACCGAGTACAGCCGCCCCGCCCGCGAGATTCTGGCGGAGATCGACGCGCTCACGCGCAACGGCGTCCGCGAAATCACGTTACTGGGACAGAGCGTCATGAACTACGGCCGTGTCCACACGGTCTGGAATGCGGCGGACGCTCCCTCGCCGGGAGGCTTCCGCGAGCCGTTCGCCCGTCTGCTGGAGGCGGTTGCCGCCGTGCCCGGCATCGCCCGCGTCCGTTTCACATCGAGTCACCCGTCCGGCGTCACGGATGAACTCATCCGCGTCATGCGCCACGTGCCGCAACTCTGTCACCATCTGCACCTGCCCGTCCAGTCCGGTTCCGACCGCATTCTTAAAGCCATGCGCCGCGGGTACACGCGGGCCGGATATCTGGACGCGGTGGCCCGTCTGCGCTCCGCCATGCCGGACCTTGCGCTCACGACCGACGTGATCGTCGGGTTCCCAGGTGAGACCGTGGCTGATTTTGAAGAGACCCGCTCGCTCATGCGGGAGGCGGCGTTTGACAATGCCTTCATCTTCAAATACTCGCCGCGTCCCGGCACCCCGGCCGCCGCACTGGAAGATGATGTCGCGGAGGAGGAGAAGATGCGGCGCAATCAGGTGTTGCTGGCGGATCAGGATCTGCGTGGCGTGGCACTCAACCGTCAACTCGTCGGCACCATACAGGAGGTGCTGGCCGAAGGCCCCAGTCTGCGGAATACCGCGCGGTGGTCGGGCCGAACGCCGGGCAACAAGATCGTGATCTTCGATCCCCCCGCCGATCTGGCGGCGGGCGATGCGGTGCGTGTGCGCATCACCCGTGCGGCACCGCAAACCCTGTACGGTGACCCGCTGCCATGAGTGCCGGCCAAACGCACACCTGCACGATCGAATCTCTCTCTGGCCTGCGGTTATCCCGCAGGCCGGGGTGAAACGCGCGCTTACCGGCGCGGCAGCTTACGCCGGAAGGTGTCGGTGTACAGCCCGATCCGCTCGAACGGGATGCGTTCGAAGGCGGGCAGTTCCGTAAAGAGGCGGGCGTTCCGGCGCAACGCGAAATTCCCGTTCGGCGCATCCTCGAATCCCGGATCGAACGGCTTGTCCGGCGTTCCCGAAACCGTCCGGAACCCCTTGTTGATCCCCTCACGCAGTTTCCCCACCCGGTTCGTGCCGACCGTGTTGACGATCAGGTTGTCCTCAAGCTCCATCTTGTGCAGCAGGTCCATCACCTTGCCGCCGAACGAGCAGGTGTCGACGCAATCCACAAACACGTTGCGGCGGGCCGGGTTGTTGAGCGGTTCGCGGGGACACTCATCCATGATCGAAGCGAGTTTCGGATAGCGCACGCTCCACGGCGGGTTCCGGTAGTCGAACTCTTGGGCTTTGGCATCCAAGCGCCAGTTCGGGTCGTTGGTGTTGTTCCAGTACTTCCAGGTCATTCCGCGTGAATCGATGTGGAGCCCGATCGGGCACTCCACGATCAGATTGTTGATCACCGGATTGTCGCGCCCCCCGCCGATCATGATCGCCCGGCCCGCGCGCCAGAACACATTGCCCTCGATCCGGTCGCCGCAGTCGCAATCGTCGAGATAAAAACCCATGGTGTTGACATGTTTCGCATCGCCCCTGCCCAGCGTGTGGACGAAATTGTGCCGCAGCACATTCCCCTGGCTGGTCCAGTCGCGTCCCGTGTAAAACGCGCCCGCATCCCCCGTCTCCATCACCACGCGGTAGACCTCATTCAACTCCAGCAGGTGCTCGTTCCCGCCGTAGAGGACGGCGTTGTGCGGCGCATCGTGAATGCAGTTGTTGCGCGCGATCTGTCCGCAGCCGCCCAGCGCAATCCCCGCCGCATAGGTCCGCTGGAAGAGCCCGTAGTGGTGGATGTGGTTGTTGACCGCCAGATTCTTCGCGGCGATCAGCTTTTTGCGGTCGCCTCCGTTGAGGGAGAGGCCCGCTTTGCCGAGTTGGTACAGATCGCAAGACCGCACCGTGTTGGCCCTGCCGGAGACGCTGATGCCGCTCCCGGCGTGATTCGCCACCACGCATCCCGCGACTTCCACCTGTTCGCTGTTTTTCAATATGATCACCACGCCCGCGCAGTGCGAATATTCAAACGCCAGATCAAGCACCCGGATATGCGCGGCGTCGGAGACAGCCAACATGGGCTGCGTAAGCGTCGCCAAGACCCATTCGCCCCCCTCCTCCGTCTCCCCCTCCGGATAAACGTAAAGCTGCTTACTTGTCCGATCCAGATACCATTCGCCCGGCGCGTCCAACTCTTCCATGAGATTCAGCGCGAAAAAGCGCCGCACGGCACTGCCCCAGGTTCCCGCGGCGATCCCGTACCCGTGCGGGGCCGCCAGGGCGATCACTTTCTTGTCCGGATCGTACGACGCGATGCGGATCACCTCGCCCGACCAGTCGTGCGTCCAATACCCCATCAGCCAAACCCCCTCTTCCAGATTCCAGCGGGCCGGCCGCGGATCCGCGAACTCGAAGGAGCCCGGGCGCGGCTTTCGCAGAGCGGGATCCGGGGAATCCGGAATCGGCTTGCCCGTTTCCACCGCCTTGGTGAAACCCGCCCACCCTCCCTGCGGGGCGTCCGCGTTGGGCCAGCGCGCCAGCGTCAACGGCTTGCGGTTGTGATACAGCCACGGCGCGGCCGGCGTTCCCGAATAAGCGTTCTTGAACGGTTCAAACCCGCCGGGAACGCGCGACGTGAGATCGCACACCCGGATATGCTCGCGCACGGCGGGGTCGAGCCGGTTCAGAACCGCCCCATTCGTGACCGGCTGAAACGCGTCCGCGGGCAGCGTCAGCCCGCCCCGCAGGCGCGCGCGTCCCCGCTTCGCGGCCCGGTAGACCACCGGCGCGGCCTCGCTGCCGCCATCCTCGCGCGTGAGTTCAAACGATTGCGTCAGCGTATGGACCCCGGGCTCCAGCAGCACCGTGACCGGCTCATCCCGCGCGATCAGCCCCTCCTTACGCGCCGCCCGGATATGATCCCGAGCCTGCTCCAGCGTCGCGTACGGCGAACGCCGCCGCCCGTCCCCCCCGGCAGGCGCATTGGGCGCCACATGGATCGTGACCTCGGCCCACACACCGGAAACCAACCCCAACACCATCCCCATCATCGCGAAACGCATGCGTCCTCCCTTGTTGTTCCCCCGGAACCATCCCATCACTCCTCCGGTCCCGTTAAAGTCTGTTCAGTATCTCACAGGATGATCGGCGCCGCAAGACCGACTCGACCGGATCGAACGCCGACCTCAAGTTTTCGGACCATGAAACACATAAAACTTCATGAAATGAAAATGGGCGGAACGGACAGAAAGTCGGGAACGCGGGCGGGGATGCCCGCGCTCGCGACTCACTGCCCCCCTTTTCACCAGAAACGCATTGCCTTCGCACCCCCCTGTCACAAACCGATTACCTATCCCACATTGGATGTTCTGGACAAACGCGTGCGGAAACGAGTAAATTATAAGGCACTTGGGATGGTTTCTCCCTCGCCGTATATATGCCGGTCATACGATCCGAAACGGTGCCGGGGCAACCTGTGGGATGGCAGAGGTTCACCTGTGTATGCAAAGGAGTGGTTCACATGAAGCAACTCATCACGGTCATCACGACGGCCGCTCTCGCGGCGGCGGTTTCGGCCTCGGACGGATACTGGTTCGTCAACCAGATGACATACGCCCCCGACAGCCTCAAATGGAGCAACACCAAGTATTGGCTTGATGGCGTGCCCGCGCAGAACGGGGGCGTGTTCACCCACGCCTCGGCGTCCGACAGCATGAGTCAATGGGTTTCCGCCGGCGTGTATCAGGATGTGGCCGGCCTTGAGATTTCCGGTATGGCGTTTCCGTATTCCGGCGCGTTTCTGCTGGCCGGCAACCAGCCGATCACCTTCGTCGGGGATGCGCCGTATCTGCGTCCGAAAGACGAGGAGGGCAAGTACGTCGACCAGAAAATCCCGTTCCTCGGTAACAACAACGCGTTCGAGAAAACGGGCCGCGGAACGCTCCGCGTATATGACGGCGCGTTCTACAGCGGATTCACCAACGTGACGTTCAAGCACGGCTTGGTCGCGGTTTATGCGAAAAGCGGCACCGCGCTCACCGACGGCCGCGTCACGTTCGAAGGCAACGAAATCAGGTTTGAACCCGTTGCGGCCGAGGGTTCCGCCGCCGCACTCACGATCGCCACAAACAGCGCGGTCGCGCTCAAGGGTTCGGTGCGCTTCAGCCTGAAAAAAGGCTCCAACGCCTCCGCTTCCCTCACAATCGGCGAGGTCGTCCGCGAGGATGTTTTTCCCGGCACGCTGTATCTGGCCCCCAACGGCGGCACGGGCACGCTCGGCACTTCAGAGAAGTTCTTCCTGACAAACCCGGCCGCGCTGGTCCACGCGGGCTCGGGCATGGTCTCGCCGGTCATCGCCCTCGGCGGCCCGAACACCGTCAGCACGCCGGTGTGCTTCGCGCGGTATGACGCGTCCAACGGGCTCGTGCCCGCCACGGACCTCTACCATGACGGGTTCGCCGGAGCGGACTCGAATGCGATCGTGCGCATCACCGCCAACACCACGCTTTCCGCCGACACGGCGATCCACGCGCTGGTCATCGACGGTAACGCGGTGCTGACCCTCAACCCCGGCGTGACGCTGACGATCGGCGACGGCACGTCGCCCGCCGGCATCATCCTGCAAGGGTTCACGACCACCAAGACCTGCATCAGCGGCGGCGCGATCGATTTCCGCGGCTCCGAAGGCATCGTCTGGGTACAGGACAACAACAGCAAAACACTACAGACGATCGATACCGAAATCCGCGGCACGGCGGGCGTCACGTTCACCGGGCGCAACAATGTGGATTACGTCAACACCATATTGAGTGGCACCTATGCCAACAGCGGTGACATCCGGGCCTACTGGGGCCGGGTGCAGCTTTACGCGGACCTCACTTCCGCACCCGCGGTCCGCGTCTTCGGCGACCGCCTCTGCGGCGCCCAATTCCTGAACTATACCAAGACAGCGATCAGCGAACTGAGCCTTGCCGGATTCGGCATCAGCACTTACCACGGGCGGGCCGTGTTCACCGGCACCGGCGAGGACTTTTCGACGAACATCGCCCGGGTGGTGCTGGCGGACGACGCCGGAATCCGGATGAACAAAAACCTGCAATTCGACTGTCCGGTGACCGGCCCCGGCGGACTCGTCATCCTGCAGGATTCCAATAAATTACTCTGAACAGCACCAACACCTATCTCGGCGTGACCCGGCTGGAGACCGGCACGCTCACGCTCGGAGCCAACGGTACGTTCGGCGCAGGCGAGGTGATCAACAACACCACGATCACGGTCAACAAGAATGCGGATTTCGTTATCTCCAACGCGGTTTCCGGTGTCGGATCCTGGATCAACAGCGGGACGAACACACTTCTTTTCGCCAGCCCTTCGGTGACGATGGGCGGGCTCACGACACAAGGGGATATCGGAATCGCCGGTGCCGCGACCCGACTGGGCAATCTGGCCCAGAGTTCCGAACGCGCGATCACGCCGATCGCCGAAGGCGCGGACGCGCCGGCCATGGCGGAGATCGGAACGTCGTCGGACATCCTATACGGAGGGTACCTTCGCGACAACGGCACCAACCTCATCGGCCTGACCAAAATCGGTTCCGGCACGCTCGGGATCGCCAAACCACAGAGTTATTCCGGTCCGACGGTGGTTCGGGAGGGGACGCTCAAGCTGTACCGGGAGCTGATCCCGTGCGAGGTGGACATCGCGTATCATCTCGACGCGAACGACGCGGCCAGCGTGCAAACGGACGAAACGACCGGCGCAGTGACGGGCTGGGTGGACCGGGTAACGGGCGTCGCCTTCAAACAGACCTGGGATGGCCTGCCGTGCCCGGTCTACTCCAACGGTGTCGGCGGCGCCATCCAGTCCAAGCCCGCAATCTATTTCAACGGTTGGACCAACTGCCTGGTGGCGAACAAGGCCTTTGCCACCAAGACGGTGCTGATCCTCTTCCAGACGACCGGGTACAGTGTTGCCGGTGGCGGCATGGACTGCCTCTGGGCAAACACGCGCGGTGATCATGGCAGCCGTTTTTTGCGTCTCGCCAGCGCCACCTCCATCGACACGGGCACAGAAGGCAGCGTGTTCCATTACAGTACGCTGGCAAACCTGAGCATCAACGGCGTCGCCGGGGTCAATACGTTCACGCCGAACGAGCCGACGCTGCTCTCCGCCTTCCGCACCGATGATTTCGGCGCAGGAAACAACGTGATCGGCAACAATTACCAGGGACGTTCGCTCTGCGGGTTCATCGGCGAGGTCATTGCCTTCAGCCGGATTCTGAGCCGGGACGAGATCAAGGCGGTCGAAAATTATATGTGGCAAAAGTGGATGGGGACCGAACTGCACGCGGAGGCGCCCGCACCCGTGCACGGGACCCTGCCGGCCGGGACAACCCTGAGCGTGGAACCCGGGGCGGCGTTCGACCTGAACGGCATAGATCAGACTGTCTCCACCCTGTCCGGCATCGGCGGAAACATCATCAACAGCGGCGCGGAGACCGCCACGCTCACCGTGACGGGAACCAACGGATTCCGCGGCACCATCGGGGAGAAGGTCAACCTCGCGCTGTGCGGCGCGGCGGACATGGCACTGCGCGTGGAAGCGGGGACGGTCTCGTTCGGCGGCGCGTCGGCGGTCACGGTCTTCAATGATCTGCCGCCGCAGGACGGCCTCCAGTACTGGCTGGACGCGACGGACGCGGCAACGGTACGGCGCTCGGCAGACGGCTATGTGACGAACTGGGTTTCCAAAGCAGGAACCGAAGGACTGGCCTTCGGCCTCGAAAAGCAGGCTTGGGACGCGGAGACCTCGCAACCGCCCACCTACACCGGAAGCATCAACGGGCAGAGCGCGGTGTTTTTCGGGAACGCCACCACCAACTGGATGCGCTCCAACAAATCCATCGCGGTTCAGACGCTGGTCATGGTGTTCCAGGCGTTTCAGAACCAGATGAATATGGCTGGGTATTGGGGCGTCAACTCCGGCGGCGACCTCGGAGTCCGAGGCAGTTCGACCAATTTCTCATACGGGACGGTCGGCAACTGTTTCGTCGGCGCGGAGGCGTGGCACAACGGGATCGCGCTCCCGGCTTCCGCCAGCGGTTTCGATTACGCCCTGAACACGCCGGTCACGGCGCACATCGAATCGCCGGTGAAAGCCGGCCCCGGGAACAACGCCATCGGGGGTTTCTACGTCAACTCCCCCACCGATACGCGACGTTTCCGCGGCGCGATCGGCGAGGTCATCGCGTACAACCGGATGCTGACGAAAGCCGAACGGGATCAGTTGGAGCATTATCTCGCGCGGAAATGGCGCACCCCGGGATATACCGTGAACACAGAAGTGTTCGCCGCAGGCTCGGAAGTCACCCTCACGGCCGGCGCCAGCCTGAATCTGCGGGGCGCGCCGCTGGTTGTCGCCCGGCTCACCGGCGGCGGGGAGGTGACCGGTGACGTGACGCTCACGGACACCTATACGGTCACGCTGGACGAAACCGGCGGATGCCCCAATCCGCTCCGGGTCACGGGCGACCTGACGTTTACCGGCTGCAGGCTGGTTGTGGTCGGGACGCTGAAAAACGCCCTTCACAAAGTGAAAATTGCCGAGGCCGACGGAGTTCTTACCGGCCTTCCGTCCTGGGACGAGCCGCAGCCCGGCTGGCAGGTTGTCAGGGAGGGCGGCGCGGTTTACCTTTACAAGGAACTCGGCACGACCGTCATTCTGCGCTGACGTCTGCCCAGAACCATAACAACAGAACGAAACGACAAGGCAGAAGGAGCTATGATCGAGCAATCGGTTCGTGACAGGGGCATGCGAGTTTTGTGCGTGGTTTGCGTGTGCGCAAGTCGGGAGCGCGGGCGTCTTCCGCGCTACGCGTGGATTTAGGAGTTAGGAGTTAGGAGTTTTTTCACTTCGACGTTCTGAGTTCGGCGTTGGGCGTTCGGCGTTCAAAGGCGGCGGCGTGAA
>Ga0116183_1000436_pt1 | contig 48804 bp, 40 predicted proteins | sample AD_UKC078_MetaG_FD_89753 | JGI IMG/M metagenome (GOLD analysis project Ga0116183, IMG submission 89753) | Active sludge microbial communities of municipal wastewater-treating anaerobic digesters from USA - AD_UKC078_MetaG | ecosystem: Engineered > Bioreactor > Anaerobic > Digestate | place: USA...
AAAAATAGCTACACAATAATTATAGTAGCATAGCTACTATTACTATGTGTAAAACAAGTTTTCTATGTAACACTTGTATCGATATATCCTTTACAACCATAACTCCGCTAATTTAGGTGGTTGATTTTAATATAATATTTTGATGTTAAGACTATTACATGTAAAAAAAACAGACCGCTTAATTAGATTGTCTATTCTTTTAACAAGCTCGTAACAAGATATATACAAGCAATAGACGGGTAATTTGACGGAGTTAGGGTTTCAATTAACTATATTTTCTATGTATCTATGTGGTATTGAAAAATATTTTTCTGTTCTATAAATAGGTAAATATACGGTTATTCATTAAAATTTTAATGTTTTTCATTTGTTAAGACTGGGGAAAATCAAAAACAACATTGTATCTTGCAGGGTTATTAAACACTAATAATTTGAAGGTATTGTTCAAAAAATTAATTGAAAACAGAAGTTTATCACTTCAGTGTTTTCTGATGGGGCGTTTTGCAGGCGCTTTGCTTGTCTCAATTTTGCTTGCAAAGTCGTATTTATGGATGCAAAACCCTATAGATACAGTGGGGATTGGACAATATGAGTTGTTTTTGTTTATTGCAGGTTTTATTAATTTCTTTTGGATCAACGCTTTAGTTAGTGGATTATTAAGTTTTGTTGATACGAATAACCATCAAAGCCTTAATAACAAATTAGCACAGACTTTTTATTTATTTGGCGCACTCTCCCTAATTTTTGGATTGCTATTTGCGTTTGGACAATATTTCTTTATTATTTTCGATAACGTAGGAGTTGTTATTTTATCAGGAGCGCTAATATATTCACTGTTTTGGACCCCCTCAATGCTGTTAGAATATACTTTTGTGTTAAAAAAACAGACATTGCCTTTATATCTAAGCGGTTTTATTACACCACTTTTTTTCCTACTATTCAGTATAACAGGCGCATATACAACTCAATCTGTTGATGGTGTGATATTTGGAACAGTATTATTTGCTTTTTTGCGATTTGTTGCAACCTCAGTTATTCTTTTCCGCAATGGAGTTCCTAAAGTTGATTTAGCGTGGATAAAAAAGCTTTTGTTTTTTTCTGCACCGCTCGTCATATCGGCAATTATAGCTGAATCAGGAGTTTATATCGATGGTATTATAGTGAACTCGCTATTCGATGAACAAACATTTGCAATATTTAGATACGGCGCACGAGAGTTACCGCTAAATTCAATACTTGCTGTAGGTTTATACAATGCTATGATACCCATGTTTAGCTCAACAACCAATTCTGACGTTGAATTAAGTGAACTAAAAAACAAAACCCGAAGACTTTTAATACTGCTCGTTCCTATATCAATACTATTTTTAATTTTCAGTGATTGGCTTTTTGCAAATGTTTTTAATGAAGCTTTCAAACAGTCTGCTATTGTTTTTGACGTTTACTTACTACTAGTTATACCCAGATTGCTACTTCCACAAACAATTATTGTAGGTTTCAAACGCAACAATTTGCTTGTTTGGGTTTCAATTATTGAGATTATTACTAACGTTGCTTTAAGTATTTGGTGGGGAATAATTTGGGGAATATTTGGGGTTGCCCTCGCCACACTAGTAGCATTTATTGTTGAAAAAGTAACTATGATTTATCTTACTAACAAGCATATAGATATAAAACCATCTAAATATATCCCAATAAAAACTTTTACTCTTCTTTCTATTGCAATTACCACAGCTTTCCTCGCAAAATATTTTTTATTTTAGAGTAATTGCGATGTTGTTTAACTATCTGATTCTTAATAAAAAAGTAGCATGTTTATTTAGTCAAGTCACAGAAACTCAGTAGCTTTAAGTCGTAATCAAAAAAACAAAAAATATGTTACGACACAAGAGACGATACAATAATTTTTCCGGGTATATTCCAGTCCTGTAACTTTTACCGATTGGACAGCTACTATACTCCAAACTTAGCTATCGCTCTTTTGGACTATAATATGTGTTTAATCGGGATAAAAACTGCTTTGAGTTAGCTTACAAATGAGCTTTAAACCTTTGTAAGATTATTCATAAACCTTATCTTTGTGAAAATAAAAAAAAGCTATGACCGATACTGAACTGAGACTTCTAAAATCATTGTCGCAAAGGTACCCGACAATTCAAAAGGCGAGCACCGAAATTATTAATTTGAGTGCGATTTTAAACCTGCCAAAAGGCACTGAACACTTTATTTCCGATATTCACGGAGAATACGAAGCGTTCACACATATAGTGAATAACGCATCGGGGGTTATAAAACGGAAAATTAACGACGTGTTCAAAGATAGTTTGCGACAGTCGGAAAAATCGCAGTTGGCAACTTTGATATATTACCCGAAAGAGAAGTTACAGCATATCTTGCGAACCGAAGAGAACCCCAAGGAGTGGTACAAAATCACGCTGCACAGACTTGTTGAGGTTTGTCGCAATGCCAGTGGGAAATACACCCGCTCGAAAGTTAGAAAAATGTTGCCCGCCGATTTTGCTTATGTTATCGAGGAGCTTCTGCACGAGCACGACTCAGATGTCAATAAATCAGAGTATTACAACTCGATTTTAAGTGCAATAATCGAAACGGGCAGAGCGGATGCGTTTATATACGAAATCTGTGTCCTTATAAGAAGACTGACAATAGACCGCTTGCATATTGTTGGAGATATTTATGACCGTGGTCCAAGCCCCGATGTTGTGATAGATACGCTTATGCAATATCGAGATGTTGATATACAATGGGGTAACCACGACGTTGTATGGATGGGCGCTGCACTTGGTAGCAAGGCGTGTATAGCCTCTGTTATTAGAATGGCTGCCAGATATGACAACTTGGCAATAATTGAAGATAACTACGGAATAAATCTGTTGCCCTTAGCCACATTTGCAATAGATACTTACGGAAATGAGGAGTGTCTCCCGTTTAAGCCAAAAGTTCAAACTAACTATTCAGAATCGCAAGAGTTGCTCGTAAGGCGGATGCACAAGGCTATAAGCATTATTCAATTTAAGCTCGATGGGCAAATAATTGATAATAATCCGATGTTTAATATGGGGCATGTCAAACGCATGCATCGTATTGATAAAGAGAAAGGTACGGTTGAAATTGACGGAGAAATATATCCACTAAAGGATGCGAGTTTTCCAACATTAGACCCCAAAAATCCATATAAGCTGACTGAAGAAGAGGCGGCTGTCATAGATAGATTACAAAGCACGTTTTTAGCATCAGAGAAGTTAAGAAAGCACATACAGTATCTTTTCGATAAGGGTAGTATGTATCTGACATACAACTCCAATCTGCTTGTACACGGATGTATCCCCTTAAATGAAGATGGCTCATTGAAAGAGGTAAAAGTTTTGGACAAAAAACTAAAAGGAAAAGCGCTGTTTGATGAGCTTGAAAAAATCATGCGAAGAGCGATGGCTAATGCAAATCAAGGATTGCCAAACTCTTACGAGCTTGACTATTTCTGGTATCTGTGGCAAGGACCCGACTCGCCACTTTTCGGAAAAAGAAAAATGGCAACTTTTGAGATGTATCTTGTTGAGGATAAGAAAACTCACGAGGAGGAGAAAAACTCATACTTCAAACTACGAGACGACGAAACGGTTTGTAACAACATATTAAAGGAGTTTGGTCTTAATCCCGAAGATAGCCATATTATTAACGGACACACGCCTGTAAAGTTTTCAAGAGGTGAGAACCCGGTTAAAGCCAACGGAAAATTAATTGTAATTGATGGCGGAATGGCGAAAGCATATCAGCCCGTCACAGGAATAGCTGGTTACACGTTGATTTACAACTCTTACGGTTTAATATTAGTAGCTCATAAATCTTTCGAGTCGAAAAAGCAAGCTATTGAGGAAGAGGTTGATATAAGCACCATGCAGACTATATTAAAGCGTGTTGCAAGTCGCAAACGTGTTGGCGATACGGATATAGGTGTTGAGCTTCAAAAGCAGATTGAAGATTTAGAGTTTTTGTTAAAGGCTTACCGTGAGGGGGTTATACGGGAGCAAAACGTGTAAGAAAGTATAGAACACGGAGAACACAGATTTAACGGATTTTCACGGATTTTTTTGGTAGAGATGGAGCATGCTCCGTCTCTACTTCGTTAATACTCAAGAACTTCTTTAAACCAAAGATCTTTGTTAAGAAGATAATCTGTATTAAACTCATCATCTCCGTTGTAAAATTCTAACCACTCTTCTGCGGAAAGTTTTACAGGTATTTCAACTTTATCGTGAAAAACATCCTCGGGCGTAGAAACATTAGTTAAATCTATCATAGGATGCATAATTATACCTAATTTTGAGTTTGGTAATTGAAAAATCACAGGTGTACAGCCCCTACCCAACAGAAAACCGGTAGGTTGACCTATACTAACAATACGAGAGTGATATTCCGCCATAGCTATCAAACATCCCGAAGCAGAATAAATTGAATTATTATTGAGTACAAATATCTTTCCTGAATAATTGAGCGACGAGTTACTCGGTTCAATAATCTCCTCTTCTGTATAACAAACATACTTGTTGTCAGGCAAAAACTGATGCTGCGTAATGGTATCCACCTTATCAAAATCACATATATCTTTCAATTCTTGCCTAATAAGAGAGCTGTTTACAAGTGTGTTTTTTAGTTCCGTTTTAAGTGGTTGGTCTATAATATGGCGCAAAATATTTACCCACACTAAATCACTACCTCCATCGTTATCGCGAATATCAATCACTATTTTTTCTATATCACGAACATCTTTATATTTCAATATCTCATTGACGTAATAGTTTTCATCATCAAACATCTCAGGTATCCCTATGTAAAGTATCTTTTGCTCAGTCAAATACCAAACATTTCCTTTCTGATAGGGTAAAATTCCGCGACCTCCGTAATAAATTCCGCTTTTAAATAAGCCTGACTTGTGTTTAACTGTTTGATTATCAGAGTTGACCCAAAACTTAGTGCCAAGTAAGGGATGCTTTCCGGGTTTAACCAAAATTTCTTTTTCAACCCCCTGATAATCAACAACAATCTTGTTGATTTGGGAAGATTTTAGCCTTACTACATTAGAAACAAATTTATTCAAGTTCCAATCCCAACGATGATCGCGAGAAACAAATTGTGAAGTATATTCAACCGGAGAGATGCCATTTACGCTTTTAAGAATGGCTCCTGCCGGTATTATAGTATCAGCAGAATTTCTATTGCCAAGACCAAATGGTTGGATGAACAAAAACTCTCCATCAATTATTTCACAATAAGGCAATACAAAAAAGGAGTATCTATGTTTTCTAAAATATTTTCCGTATCGATTATTTGCTTTTACAGCCTTGTCGTCAAAACTATCGCCTATTGCTCCGGCATAAAAATGACCGTCAACCGCCAAATTTGCCATCTTATTTATAAGAAATGCAAAATCCTTATAATTCTTACACTGCTCAACTCTATATCTATTGTTTTTTACAGAATCGAGAATGTTAACTCCTTGTACAATACGCCTTACATCCAGTTGTGGATTTGATTCCATAATTTCAATAAAGTAATCGTAATCTTCATAAAGTTTTTTGTGCAATTTGCTAACTTTTTGACCATTTAACTGCAAGCTTAACAAGATGATTATAAACAGGCTACTTAAAATTTTTCTTAAACTCATAACTGTTTGTTTTTTAATGAACGCGGATATAACAAATTTTTAGTCTATCGGTTTTTCCTGATGTTTTAGAAATCCAAAAATTTCAATTTGATCTTCATTAATTCTAAAAACAATCGTGTAGCCTTTAAAAATCAAATCTCTGATACTTATGTTATCAAAATATATTGATTTTCTGTATTTGTAGGGGTTTTGATGGATTTCCTTTATACGATCCAACAAATCGTTTTTGAATTTTCTTGCTCTTTTGGGGCTGTCTAATGAGATATACTCTATTTGACTTTCAAGTCGTATTAGAAACGACTCTTTAAATAGTATTTTCATTTTTGACAATAATTGCTTCTAATCTGTCATCAACATCTTTAATATCAACAAACTTTGCCTCTCCTTGCATAATCTCATGGAGTTCTGAGTTTAGATATTTCTGATTTTCAACAAATTCGGCATCTTCAGAGATTATTTCAATCTCATCGCTATTGAACTTACTCAGAAGCCATATTATTTTGTCGTATATTCTGTCGTTTATTCTTAATCTTATGGTTTTCATATGTTTATATTTTCAGTTTAAAGTCGTCCAAAATTCACATACTTAATATTTACGTAAAGATAACTATTTTTTTAATCTAAATGTTTTACACTCATAACTTTTAGCTATCATTGATAATTCAGTTTTACAGCTTTTTTACTTCGATGGCTATTTAGGGTCTACTGAAAAAGTCTTATTCTTTTGATTTTAAGCAAAATACTTGCATTTTTGCCTTGTTTAAGTGCAAGGAATTATAAGGTAAAAGGAGCAAGGTACAAGGGAAAAGTGAGGAACGTGGCTTTGCACTATGTTAAGGATTTCGGATTTTTGATTTTACTTCGACTTTGCTCAGCACACCGCTAATTTCTAATTTGGTTTGTGCCACCCTACGGGTGGGATTGTGTGCTGTAGCACACCCATAGGCTTGCGCTTTAGCAATTAACAATGTGCAATTAGCAATTAACAATTATCTGTCAGAAAATCAATTAATTATCTTGTATTTTAGCATACAAACATATTATAAAATCCACCAATGTTGTCCTACGGACAAAGAACAAGTGCTAATCCAAAAATATGAATCTTCAAAAATCGACAATATAATAAAGACGAAGTCTTTCCTAAATGTTTCTTAACTCCTTAAATGATTATTTAGTTAACGTCCACCAACCATCAACCACCAATTACAAAAATAGCATAGACTTTTTTGCGAACTCTTTAATAGTCGTGGCTACTAACAGATAATCAGGCAATTATTCAATAATTGTTCATTGCACACTTCGACTTAACTCAGTGCACCGCATTGTTAATTGCTTTTACCTATTGTTGATTTCATCTAACAGTTTTTGAGACTCCGTATCTCCCAAATTTATTGCATTCTGAAGGTCTTGCCTTGCTTTCGGAATATCGTTTAGTTCGATAAAGGCGACTGCTCTGTTGTAATAGATGTCTCTCTTTTGACTGTTATTTGTAGATGCTTCTAAAGCCTTGGTTAAGTGTAAAATAGCTCCTATATAATCTTTCTTGAGCAGTAGAGCCGTGCCTATATTGTAATCGCTGTCGGCAGAGGTTTCGTTATCCAGCGTAACCTCCCTGTATTTATTGGCATAAAGAGAGATGTTGTCAATACCTGTTTTTTGAAGATAAGTTCTATTTATCTCTTTTAGTTTTTCAAAATCTCTGCCTCTATCGGTATGTTTTATAATGCTGATTGTGTTGTTGTTAGCGTTTATGTGTGCCTGTTCGACTATTTCTCGGTTAAAAACAGTGTTGTCAACCATTAGCAGTGAATCCATTGTGTTTTTTTCAACGCTATTCATATCGAACAAGATGTTTACCAATGCTAAAGTTTTCTCGTCCTTTTCAAGGAAATAGTATGATTTTTTGCGATTGAAAAATGTGTTTGAAAGATAACGAAAACTCTCTCTATCGGTTCTAATAGGGTTAACCATAAAGGAAAAATCGAGGTTATATAAATCGGCTGGCGTGTAATAGTTGTTTGGAGTATTAATATGCTTTTCCCTTATCCCAAAGTCCTTTGAATTGTGGTTAAAGTCGTTCCATCCAATCCTTTGATGTTCGCTCCACGGCATAAGATTAAAATGTTCTTTGTCCTCTATTTTAAACTCTTGGTTGGTTTCAAAATTTACGGTCGAGCCGTGCTTGACTAAATAATCAAAAGCACTTACCGTTTTATCGCTTAGCGGAAGGTTATAGTTTGTTTTCCAAAAAACGGAATCAAATCCTACAGCAAGAATTCTTTCATAATCGTTTGATAAACAAGGGTCTGTGGTAAAAATGGGGTCGATATAAGACGCGCCCTCGTGGAACAGTAAAAACAGGGCTTTGGTATTTATATTCATCGTCTGCTCCGATGAGAAATAATCAATATCATAATTGACAGTTATATACTTAATGTGTTGTAAGTTTTGTGGATTGTAAACAATCTGAATATCAATACTTAAAAGCTCCAATCTGTGTTGCGGATTTATTGGCGCGAAAACACTCTTTTGAGGTTTCTCGATTAGCAGGTCAACTTTTACTATCTTTTTTGTAGCTCTATCGAATGTTAAGCTGCCGCTAAAAAGATTTTTATCTTTTGCCTTAAATGTATATACTATGTAATTGTTTGTACCATCGGTTCTTGCAGTTACTGTATAGTTCTTTTTGATTGAATTTAGGCTCATCTTTCCGGGCCACAAAGGTAAATATGTGTTGTCGTCGGTGTTGTACAGCTTGTAGTTTATCAGAATATCGGACGTATTTAAACTATAGAAATAAGAATTTGAATCGTGACCATATCTGCCCATTTTGAGATTTGCGCTTGCAATACCTGAATTATCAGTATATTCGCAATTATACAAACCCTCGATAATTTCGACTGGCATCACACCATTGAAGCTACTCAGCGAGAAGAATGTTTTACCAAAATACCCGCTTTTAGATTTTCGATAACCGTCAACGATTGAATAAAAGTTTTTGTAAATCAAATTCGGTTCTTTTCCGACAACTTTTACTTCGTCTAACATTATGCTTGCAGGTTTTAACTTGATAACACTGATTTTTCTAAAATCTTGTATAGCAACAGTTTTGCTTTCAAATCCCATAAACGAGAAGATTACTGAGTCGCCAATGTTTTTGCTTTCAACAAATAAGGAGAAAAGTCCCTCGTCAGATGAAATTGTTCCGAAACTTGTGTTTTTAATCTGTATAGAGACGAATGGCAGGGCTTCTAAACTTTGTTCTGCAACAACTCTACCTTTAATAGTAAGTTGGCTGAATGCATCCATTTGAAAAAATGAAACGGCAAACAACGTTAGTGCAAATACCGAGATTCTCATATTTTCATAATTTGTTTTATTTTCGAGTTTTGGAACACGGATAACTCAGATGTAACGGATTTGCACGTAGAGACGGTGCGTGTTCCGTCTCAACAACTATTTTAGTCCAATTATTTTTTTAATCTCGTTCAGTTTATTAAGCGCTTCCAGTGGTGTGATATTATTAATATCAAGGTTTTTAATTTCGTTACGGATTTGCATTAGGGTTGGGTCGTCTAATTGAAAGATACTCAGTTGATAACCCTCGCGTTTGCTTCCTAAATCTTTTACTGGTTTGGTTAGTTTTTTTTCTCCTGCACTGCCCTCCAATTCTGAAAGAATTTGCTCGGCTCGTTTAACAATTGTAGGCGGCATTCCTGCCATTTTTGCAACGTGGATACCAAAACTGTGCTCACTGCCTCCGCGTACAAGCTTTCTTAGAAATATTATTTTGTTGTTTACTTCTCTGACCGAAACATTATAGTTTTTTATTCGTTTAAAGGTCGATTCCATTTCGTTAAGCTCGTGATAATGAGTTGCAAACATCGTTTTAGGTCTATGTTTTGTGTGTTCGTGCAGATACTCAACTATCGACCAAGCTATTGAGATTCCGTCGTATGTACTGGTGCCTCGTCCTAACTCATCGAAAAGGACTAAACTTCTCTCCGACAGGTTGTTAAGAATACTGGCAGCCTCATTCATCTCAACCATAAAGGTTGATTCACCCAACGAAATATTGTCGGATGCTCCTACGCGAGTAAAAATCTTATCAACAACGCCTATTTTTGCTTCTTTTGCAGGAACGTAGCAACCCACTTGCGCCATTAAGGTAATCAACGCTGTTTGTCTTAAAAGTGCGGACTTTCCTGACATGTTAGGACCTGTAATGATAATTATTTGCTGGTCGTCTTTGTTTATATACACGTCATTAGCCACATATTCTTCGCCGAGTGGCATAAGTGTCTCAATAACAGGATGTCGTCCCTGTTTAATATCTATATCCAAACTATCGGTTACTTCTGGACGGCAATAATTGTTCGAAATGGCAACAGTTGCAAATGATTGCAGGCAATCTAAACGTGCAACCAAGTTTGCATTAAGCTGGATAGAAACAACATAGTCGGTCAGCGATACGACCAAATCGTTAAACAGCTGCTTTTCCAATTCTAAAATTTTCTCTTCGGCACCTAAGATTTGCTCCTCATACTCTTTTAATTCGGGAGTTATATATCTTTCAGCGCTTACAAGGGTTTGTTTGCGAATCCATTCTGACGGTACTTTGTTTTTATGCGTATTCCTAACCTCGATATAATATCCAAAAACATTATTGAATGATACTTTAAGACTTGGTATTCCTGTTTCACTCGAATATTTCTCCTGTAACTGCGACAAATAGTCCTTTCCGGTGAAAGCAATATTTCTCAACTTATCAAGCTCTGCATTTACGCCGTGAGCAATAACATCTCCTTTTGTAAGATTTGGCGGAGGCGTGGGATTTATCTCTTTTTCGATTCGCTCTATCATACTTTTACAGAGCTGTATCTGTTCGGCAATACGCTTCAAGACAGGCTCCGAGGATTTGCTTAGAAGCTCCTTTAGAGGCTCAAGAATAGTTAATGACTCCCCTAAAGCGACCAACTCACGTGGATTTATCCGCAGAACAGCGACCTTGGTTATCAGCCGCTCTAAATCTCCTACTTTTCTGATATAAGACTGCGCATCTTCCATCGAAGTTCTATTGTCCATAAACCACGAGACAACATTAAGCCTGTCATTAATGGTCTGAACCTGTTTTAGTGGTAGCGCAAACCAACGTTTATAGAGACGGCTACCCATTGGGGTTAGTGTGTTGTCGATAGTCTGGACAAGGGATTTTCCCTTTTCGTGAAGAGCTTCAAAAATCTCTAAGTTGCGAATAGTAAACTTATCTAACCATACAAATCTATCTTCATCAATGCGCGAAAGCGAAGTTATATTTCCTAAGTTTTTATGGTGGGTTAGCTCAAGATAATGTAAGATTACACCTGCGGCGATAACTCCATGCTTAAAGTTTTCGACACCAAAACCCTTTAGAGACTGAGTTTCAAAACGTTTTGTCAGAATATCGTATGCAGTGTTATATTCGTAAGCCCATTCGTCCATTCCGAATGGAAAAGCCTTAGTATCAAACAGTTCTTTGAACTTTGCTTTTTGATCTTTTTCGAATAAAATCTCTTTGGGATTAAAACTCTGTATAAGTTTGTCGATATAATCGACCGTGCCCTCTGCAACAAAAAACTCTCCTGTCGATAAATCTAAAAATGCTACACTACTTAATTTGCTGTCAAAATAGACCGATGCAAGAAAATTATTCTCTCTGCCATCTAAAATATTGTCGTTTATAGTTGTTCCCGGAGTAACAAGTTCGGTAATACCACGTTTAACAATAGTTTTGGCTTGTTTAGGATCTTCAAGCTGTTCGCATATTGCCACTCTTTGTCCTGCTCTAACTAACTTGGGCAGATACGTATCCAAAGCATGATGAGGAAAACCTGCCAACTCTACCGATGAGGCTGCACCATTTGCACGGCGTGTCAGAGTTATTCCGAGTATCTCGGCAGTTTTTATAGCATCTTTTTCAAAAGTTTCATAAAAATCGCCAACACGAAACAGGAGAACAGCATCGGGGTGCTTTTCTTTGATTTTATAATATTGTCTCATTAGTGGTGTTTGAACGGCAGAACCTTTCATATCTTAATCAATTAGCAATTAGCAATGCGGCGCACTGAGCGAAGCCGAAGTGTGCAATGAACAATTAAGGTAAAAGTTAAAAGTATTTTTACACTTCGACACTTCGATTTCGCTAAGTGCATAGCCTTTTACCTTTCTTTCTATACCTTTACGGAAATTGGCGTGTTCGTTTCAGAAAAATTAAATTTTCCCAAATTTACTGTTTAGAATTTAGATTTCTTCAAAAAACAACAAATGATTTTTAAAGAGTTATTCACAACAGCCCGTTTTAGTTCAGTGCAGGCTCATCAGGAACGTGTAGCCATGGTTTAAACCGTTGTCCTAACGATTCAATACATTCGTTCCAAAGATCGCGTGGCGAATTAATGATTTTTTCGGCAGAGAGTTTTGATACAACCCATTGTGAACGAGAGAGTTCGTCATCTAATTGTCCGGGTTCCCAACCACTATATCCGACAAAAAATTTAATTTGTGTTGTATCAACTAAGCCAGCTTTCATCAGCATTTGCATCTGTTCAAAATCTCCTCCCCAATATAAGTTTGATTTTAGTCTCTTTGCTTCTCCAAACATGTCACCCAAAGTGTGAATAAAATGCAGGGAATTGAGTTCTACCGGACCACCTAAAGAGATATTATCAGGGATACTGGGAAATTTATCAAAAATTTCTCTCATCGGAAGGAAAAGCGGTTTGTTTATGACAAAGCCAACACTCCCTTTTCTATTATGTTCAACTATAAGTATAACCGATTTTTTGAAAAACATATCTCGTCCCAACGGTTCTGAAATAAGAATAGAACCTTTGCGAACTTTAGCTGAATCATCGTTTACAATAAATATGTCGTCAAAATCTTCCATAAACATTCTTTGCAGTAATAACAAAGAAACAAAAAAAATCTGTTTTTTCTGTATAAGATGGTGTTAAATTTCGTTAACAATGTGTTAAACTTGACTATCGGTTGTTTTTCTTAGACCATATTGCCTACAAAAGAAATATTACTCCAGAGATAACAAAAAATAGTTCCGTAATCATGAGCAAAATTGAAAACGATAGGACTTTTTTTATTACAGTTGGTATAACTCATAATTATACCGATTGTGCTTATGCTATATTATGAGTTTTTTTGTAACTTTGGATGGAAAATTATTTAAAAAAAATAGAAAAATGAGAAAAAAATCAGTATGGATAATTGTGATTGTTTTAATCGCACTTATCGCAATTTCGGCAGTAAGATCTTACAACTCAATGACTAAGAAGGAAGAAGGCGTTATAACGCAGTGGAGCAATGTTAAGAATGTTTATCAGCGTAGGCTCGACCTGATTCCCAATCTTGTGAACACCGTGAAAGGTTATGCAGACTTTGAAAAAGAGACTCTAACGGGGATTGTTGAGGCTCGCGCAAAGGCAACTCAGACAACAATTGATCCGACAAACCTGAACGAGAGCGCTATTGAGCAGTTTCAGTCAGTGCAAAGCGAATTGAGTGGTGCATTATCGCGTTTGATGGTTACGGTGGAACGTTACCCGGAATTGAAGGCAAGCCAAAATTTTCTTGAGTTACAATCTCAACTTGAAGGTACTGAAAATCGTATTACCGTCGAGAGAAGAAAGTTTAATGAATCGGCACAAGATTATAATTCATATATTAGGCGTTTCCCGAAAAACATTTGGGCAAGCCTTTTTGGTTTCGAGAGAAAAGCTTATTTTGAATCTGATGCAGGTGCAGAAAAGGTACCGAATGTTGAGTTTTAGAATCGTTTTTATACATCTATACAAAAAATGTTAAGTTTTTGAAAGATGAAATCAAAAGATTTTTTCAGCGCTGAGCAACAACAGCAAATTATTGAAGCAATTGGCGAGGCTGAACTCAACACTTCAGGCGAGATTCGCGTGCATATCGACACGAAATGTAAAACAAAAAACCCGCTCGACCGCGCCGTGCAAATGTTCAAAAAACTTGAAATGCACAAAACTGATATGCACAATGGTGTTTTGATTTATCTGTCGGTGTCGGACCGCAAGTTCGCGATTATTGGAGATGAGGGGATTGACCAAAAAGTGCCTCACGATTTTTGGGATAATACCAAAAATTTGATGATCGACCATTTCAAAAAGGGCGAAATGGCACTTGGGCTAACCGAAGGTATAAAACTTGCCGGTTTGCAGTTGAAAGAGTTTTTTCCTTATCAAACCACCGATGTTGACGAGTTGCCTAACAAAATTTCTTTTGGATAAATAGCAGTTTTTATACATAAACTACTTTTTCAAAAATTATCTATAACCAAAAACACTGAAATTGATTATGATTCGAAGACTTCTTTTTCTATTAACATACATCTTTTCTGCGAGCCTCCTCTTTTCACAAGATTTGCCCGACCCAATGTCACCTCCGCGACTATTCAACGACTTTGTTGGGATTTTGAATGTAGAAGAGACTCAAGCTTTGGAGCAAAAACTGCTTACATTCAACAACACCACGTCAACTCAAATATACGTTATTGTTGTTTCCACAACTGGCGATTATGCGATTGGCGACTATGCTCAGCGTATTGGCGAGAAATGGGGTATTGGGCAAAAGGGAAAGGACAATGGGGCTGTTATGGTAATTGTACCTAAAACCAAAGAACACCGTGGTAAAATTTTCATAGCAACGGGCTATGGGCTTGAAGGTGTTATACCCGATGCGATTGCGAAACGCATTGTTGAACATGAATTTTTGCCTGTTCTCAAAAACGATACAATCACCGGGAACCGCTATGCTATTGGAATCAACCGCTCGGTAGATGTTATGATGAAACTCGCCTCTCAAGAGTATTCTCCAGATGAATATTACGCTTCCACCGAACTACCTTTTATCGAAAAATTGCTTTTAAATTTACTTATTCTTACACCCTTTGTGATTATGATGTTTTTCAAGGGTGGTCGCAGAATTTTGCGAGACCTTTTTCTCGGGTCGGCAGGTTCGTTAGGTGGCGTTCGTGGTAGGTCGGGTGGCAGAGGCTTCAGAGGCGGCGGTGGCGGCAGTTTTGGCGGAGGTGGCGCTGGCGGCAGTTGGTAATACCGATTGGACAGCTACTTTAGTCCAAACAAACGATAGTGAAGTTTGGACTATGTGTCTGTAACATCAGTATTTACCCCCTTAACTCCGTCCGTGCGGAGTCTGGGGTAAACATTTGTAAAATTTAAAAAAGATTGGACTATTTTTAAATTATAATTGGTATAACTACAGTATTTCACAAATGTCCTACTACCACGATTTGACACAACATACAAGAAAAAGTCAAGTAAAATAATTTGAACGTCACAAACTATTAGACCCAACTATCGATTGTTTTTTTTAGACCATATTGCCCACAAAAGAAAAGTTACTCCAGTAACAATCAAAATTGTTCCGTAATCATGAACGAAACCGAATAAACTGTAGTCGTAACTCATAGCTATGCCAATTAAAGTGACTCGACTTACATTTGCCACAATTAAAACCATGGTACCGACTAGTATATACAGAATTTTTTTATAAAATCGCCCAAAATAAGTTAAAATAAAACCTGCGAACATAACTATATCGCGAATTGCAAGACAACCATAATCGAAATAGGTAGAATGTTCGCCAATTACAATCTTATTATCGACTATTAAAGCTGGTATCCCTAATAAATTCAGATGCTTTGTGGTTAAATATGTCAATAATGTACTGAAATTCAGACTTGTAATGAAGCTTTCTACTTTGTCGGATATAATCGGAAAGTCGCTCGACAATATATTCAAACCTAATCCGAAAGCGAAGCTTAAAGCGAATCTAAAAACAGTGTTATCTTTATATTTTAACCAAATATTCACTTCAATTGCGTATATTGTGCCAAAGGTAAGAATTATACTGATTTGAAAGCTACTATAGTTCAAACTTCGCTATCGCTATTTTGGACTATGTGTCTGTAACATCGATATTTACAATTGTATAGTTGGACACAGATTGCAAAAAACCCTCACAATCAAATTATTGAGAGGGTTCTGAGTTGACCCATAAGGATTCGAACCTTAACAGGCAGAACCAAAATCTGCAGTGCTACCGTTACACCATGGGTCAGTTCCATTTTCGTGGGTGCAAAAGTATAATTATTTTTATAAACATCAAAATAATATTTAAAAAATTCGCATTTTTGTAGAAACGTAGTTCTGATTGTTGGCTAATTTATACAAAATAATTGCATCTCTTTTCCCTTATACTGTTTGGAAAATCCCTAATAGTGATAGGAAAGTTTATATTACTTTTGATGACGGTCCTAATCCAGAAACCACACCTTTTATTTTAGAGACTTTAAAAAAATTTAATGCAAAGGCAACGTTTTTTTGTATTGGCAAAAATGTTGAAAGATACCCAGAACTTTACAACAGATTGATTAACGAGGGTCATTCGATTGGAAATCACACATATAGCCACTTAAAAGGCTGGAAAACTAAGAACATAGAGTATTTTAATGACATCGATTTAGCTGCTCAATATATTGATAGTAAATTGTTTAGACCGCCATACGGACGTATTAAGTTGTCGCAGATAAGAGAGTTGAGATACAATTACAGTTTAATATTTTGGAACATTTTATCGCAAGATTATTTAGAAACGATAACATCTGAAAAGTGTTTAAACAACGTTATTCCACACGTTAAATCGGGCGACATTATTGTTTTTCACGATTCATTGAAAGCTTTTCCTCGCATGAGCTATGCATTACCTAAGGTTTTGGAGTTTTTACAAAAAAACGGATTTCTTTGTTGCCCGATTATACCGATTGGACAGCTACTATAGTCCAAACTTCACTATCGTTTGTTTGAACTATGTATCTGTTACATCGGTATTTACTCCTTAACTCCGTCCGTGCGGAGTCTGGGGTAAACATTTGTAAAATTTTATAAAAGATTTGACTTTTATAAAATTACAATTTGTATAAAATAAATTATTAACTTTGCACACTTTATCGGGGATTTAGCTCAGTTGGCTAGAGCGCTTGCCTGGCAGGCAAGAGGTCAGGGGTTCGACTCCCCTAATCTCCACCATCACAGTTAAAAGGTGCAAGGTAAAAGGTACAAGTTGAAAGTTTTTAAAAATGAAAGGAGAAAGGTAAGAGTTTAGTAAACAAACTTTTACCTTTCTCCTTTTACCTTTTAACTTATTAGTTGATATCTAAATCGTATTCCATCCTTGCTTGTATTCCGTTCATTTTGAGTGCGCTTGTAATATGCTCCAAATATTTCGCTGCTATTATTTTGTCACCTGAAATTCTTGTGACAGCCTCTGTCTCAAGCTCTTCTAAAAGAAATTTAAACGGATCTTTAAGTTTTGGCAACTCTATAACTCTATAATCCTCAATTTGCGCTTTCTCGGCTGCAATGCGAACAGCATCACTTAATCCTCCGAACACGTCAACGAGTCCTACATTTTTGGCATCAATTCCTGTCCATACACGTCCTTCACCGATTTTATCAACTTCGTCAAAACTCATTTTTCTTGCCTCTGATACGTGTCCGACGAATGTTTTATATATCTTCACAACTTGTTGTCTTATAATTTGTTCTTCAGCCTGTGTCATCTTTCGCATTGGCGAGCCCATATCGGCGTATTGGGCTGTTTTTATAGTATTTACAGTAATTCCTAACTTGGTATTGAGAAGTTTTTCTGCATTAAACATTATCCCAAAAACACCAATAGAGCCTGTTATTGTATTTGGATTGGCGACAATTGTATCTGCAGCACAAGCAATATAATAACCTCCAGAAGCAGCTACATTACCCATAGATACTATTAGTGGTTTTTCTTTTTGTGTTAGCTTGGCTTCACGCAAAATTATTTCAGATGTAAGGGCGCTACCACCTGGGCTGTTTATACGCAAAACAACTGCTTTAACACTTTTATCTTTTCGTGCTTCGGCAAGAGCATTAGATATGTTTTCTACACCTATTTCTGCATTATTGCCTTTGTCCGTTCCTATTTCCCCTTGCGCATAAATAACAGCTATCTTCGATTGATCGGTAATCAGTTTGTCAGATTTTTTGCCCGGCGCATTTGTATATTTATATAAACTTATTGAATTAAAATCTCCCGTAGAGTCGGTTCCGGTTAACGTTTTTATTTCGTCACAAACCTCGTCGTAATATCGCACTCCATCAATCATTTTATTATTTACTGCATCTTCGGGATTGATTATAGCAAACTGATTGGCGTAATCTTGCAATACTGATACCTCAATTGAGCGCACTTGACCAATACCTGTAAGCATGTGTGTCCATATTGAGCCAAGATATGTTTCAATCTGTAAGCGATTCTCCGGACTTATTTTGTCTTGAATAAAAGGCTCTACAGCTGATTTGAAACGTCCGTGTCGAATAACTTGTGGTTCAACGCCTAGTTTTTCGAGAGTACGCTTATAAAACATAACGTTTCCCGTTAAGCCGCTAAATTGCAAAACACCTTCGGGGTTAAGATAAATCTTGTCGCTAACCGATGCCAAATAATATGCTTTTTGTGTGTAAATATCGGCATAGCTAATTAAAAATTTGCCCGATTTTTTAAATTCTATTAAGGCATTTCGTATCTCTTCGGCTGTTGCCATTCCCGATGAAAGAAGGTCGGGGCGCAGTAAAATGCCCTTTATATTCTCATCATCTTTGGCTTTTTTCAAATTCTCAAGGATTTTGTTTAATCCTACGGTAGAGTTATCTGACAAGCTTGACAATCCTCCAAATGAAAGATTTTCAAAAGGATTATCAGATGTTCGGTCAACAATAGTGCGATTTAACTCAAAAACTATTGTTGAGTTAGGTTTAACTGTAGCTACTTTCGGTTTATCAAAAGTCATAAAACTGGCAATAGCGCCAACGAAAATAAATATGGATAGAAATAGCGCTACGACCATTGCAAGTAGCGATGCGAAAAAATATTTAAAAAAACTTTTCATGGGTTTATAATTTTATAGGGTTTGTTTACTTAAAACAGTTTTTCTCTGATTGAGACTGCTAATTTACGTAATTTGTAAAGTTTTATAAAAGAAAAATCAAAAAAAGTTGGAAATAAATGATTGGGGAACACAGAACACACGGATTAAACAGATTTACACAGATTTGGGATTTGGGTTGGCTCATATAATTGTCAAAGTGACCGTCATAAATCCCTTTGTGGTGGCTTCGATTGCTGCGCACTCACTCACCGAGAACGGTCACTGAGTTTATCGAAGTGACCATTAGCCAACTTTATAAACTTTTAACACTTCAACTCCGTTCAGCAATCAAGAATGCCATATTATTCATTCGTAATTCGTAATTCGTAATTGCCGATTTCTATTCCGTTTCCAAGTCAACCGTTATTTCTTCGTTTCTAATAAAATCAAAAGCTGTTAATCCTCGTAATGCGTAGTAATTTAGCCAGTAGTCGCGGATTGCACTTACATAATTTCTTCTGGCTCCGTCGCGTTCGTTACCTGCTATGTTTAAGTCAGTTATGGCTACCTTGCCTACCATAAATCTCTGTTTGGCTACCTCGAAACGCAATTGGCTTATCGTATCTGCTTTTGCGGCAGTAATAATCTGGTCCTTTTGCATATTAAACTTAAGAACCTGCAAAAATATTTGCTGTTCAAAATCGAGCTGCTCCTGCTCACCTGTAATTTTTGTCAAATCGAGGTTCGATAAAGCCATTTTATAACGCCCCTTGCCACGACCCCAGTCAACCAAAGGTATTGATAATCCCACACTTACCATTTGCTGGTCAAGCATATCTTCAGTCAATCTTTTTATTTCATTACCTGTTTTTGATAATCCAAAAGAGAGAAATAAGTCAGCGTTAAAAATACGTTCACTTTTAGTACGTGCAACCTCTCTCTCTGCCTCAATTTTATTACGTTGTATCGCCAACATTTTAGGATTATTTTTCAAAGCCAGCTCCAATGCTTTATCCGAATCAATAACAACGTTTGGTACACTGTCGGGTACAACTATTTTCAAAATAACAGTGTTTGGATATCCAAGAAAAGAGCGCAGTCTAAAGTGATAATCCTCATAATCGTTAAGAGACTGTTTGTAAGCGTTTTGCGAGTTTAGAAGAGTTAATTCCATTTGTAAAAGTTCGTCTCTTGCAATTGTGCCGATATTATAACGACCCTGCGCTATTTTATACAGGGTGTCATTATTCTGATAGTTTATTCTTGAAATCTCGGTGTTTATTTGCGCCAACACCAAATCAAAAAACTGTTGGACAGCGCGTTGCGAAATCTCCTCTAACCTTGATTGAAACTGTTTTTTTGCCTCTTCGTAACGTATAGGTTCTATTTTTCTTTCCCATTTGTAAGGGTTGAACGTAAAAAGTGGCTGTTTATATGATATGTTTACTGGGTTCAACATATACGACGTTGCAGTGAGGCTGTCGGTAAAAAAGTCGGTGCGCTGCAGCGCCGAGCCAATTGAAAATTCTCCACCTGTGAATGGTACTTTTTGTGCTAAATTTAGTTGTACTGACGAGTTGTTTCCACGCCGTTCGATAAAAGTATCTGATCCGTCTGGTAGAGTGTATGAAGTAAGCGAGCGGTTTATTCCAAGTGGTAACGAAGTTAGTGACAACGAAGGTAAATAACCTGCTCTATAAGAACGATATTGCCAATAAGAGGCTTTAAATGTGTGGCGTGCCATGGCGCTATGTGGCGACTTGTTACGTGCAATTTCAATTAATTGATCGAAAGTAAGCAATATAGTGTCTTTTTGTGAATACAGAGTCCCTCCAAACAGCAATAATGGTACTATAAGAATAATCGACTTAATGTTTTTCATTAGGAGCATTATTAATACACACAAAGTAAACGAAAATAAGTTAAAAGGTAAAAGAAATTGCAACTTCTTAATGGCTAACAGAAAAAAGGCTGTCTCAGTATATCCGAAACAGCCCAAATTTTTAATCATGAAAACAAATTATCCAACAAAAATACCCTTTTTGATTCTAATTTCAAATTTCTTACTTCTCTTCTGGCAAAAATTGAACAGGATAAGTAAACGTGCTTCTAACTATTTTTCCCTCGCTGACAGCTGGAATCCATTTTTCTACAGACTCTACAAGTCTAATAGCCTCTTTGTCAAACTCCTCATTAACTCCTCGCACAATTTTAATTGAACTTGCTGTACTGTCTTTCTCAATTACAAAACTTACAAAAACTGTTTGCTTTTCAGTAACCTTAAACTTTTTAGGATCAGGTGTAAGTTTTTCCAAACGTTCTTCCTCAGTTCCAGCCCAACCTGTTTGTTTTTCTGAAACAAGGTAAATTGAATCAGAGTCTGACACCTCAAATACTTGAGGTTCTTCCTGTGTAATCTCTTCGCTTTGTTGCTCTTGCTGTTTCCCCGTGTTTGAACCACATGAAACGATAAAGCCACAAATTGCTAATGCGACAATCAATTTGATTTTTAAATTCTTAATGCTCATAATTTTAATTTTTTAAATGTTTGTATAAAATTAATTAATGAATATCTGTATGAATACCTTACTTAGTTAATAACCACATAGTCACATAGTTTTTTTCATGTAAGGTAAAATAGTTGCACAATAATCATAGTAGCAAAGCTACTATGTGTAAAACAAGTTTTTATGTAACACTTGTATCGATCTTTACTTTTCAATTAACTACATTTTCTATGTTTCTATGTGATATCGAAAAGTTTTTTCTGTTTTATCAAATAGAATGTAAATATAAGTAAATGTACGGTCATTCATAAATTAATTATCGGTTTAATAAATATTATGTCTCTCTCTTGTTTTATTTTCTTAAAAAGTCAATTGACGATTTTTTCTCTGTTTTTAACACTATTATTGCAACTATCGACATTAGCAGAATAAAAAACAGCGTTATAGCTATTACGAATATTGTAACAGGCACTTGTATATGATAGGCAAAGTTCTCTAACCACCTATATATCACGTAGTAACTTAGAGCCAAAACAAAGATAGCAGGATACAAATATGTTCTTATCTGCTTTAGGCAATAATATTTTATTAGTAAAAAGAGGTTTGCTCCGTGAACCTTTCTGATAACCATATTGTTAAGCTGTTGGTTCATATAGTACGACACTATGCCCAAAAATCCCATAACAGCCAAAATGCAAGTAATTAATGCAAATAGGGTTGACATCTTTTCAACGGTTTTTTCTTGGGCATAAATAATATCGTTGTCCTCTAACAACGGGTTGTATGTGAAAGGTGCCGTCTCACTCCACTTGTGGTTTTTAAGAGTTTGCTCAATATATTGTAATGTCTCTCTGTTTTTCTCTTTCATCTTTATAATGATGCTGGGAAGACTCTCAGGATTATAATGGATTATGGTAGGCTCTATTTTATCTTTCAAACTTCTTGTATGAAAATCCTTTACAACTCCCACTATAACACCATCGCTATACCAATGATCTTTCAAAGGCTTGATTGTTTGCCCAACAGCTGTCTCAAAACCCATTATTTTTTTAGCAGTTTCGTTTATAACATATTCGTGTTTTCCTGAGTATTTACCATCAAAATAGTCATCTACGTTTAGATTTTCTCTCAAAAAACGTCCCTCTATTAACTCTAAATTTAACAAATCTATTAACTGGTAATCGGTTGTTATAGACGCAAAAGTAATTGATGTCCCTTGTGGTTTTCCATTCCACCATACATCTTTGTTCCAGCCCTTAATATCATTCAATTTTCCACGAAATAGACTTACAGCTTCAATATTCGGATTTTTCATTAAATCCTGCCTTAAAACGTCAACTTTGTAGGGAGAATATATTAATTCAGGTAACGATATTATGTTTTCAGTCTCTTTGTTTTTCTGTGATTCTTGCATAAAGCGTATCTGTTTAGATACAGTAAAAGCAAAGAAAACAAAAAACATTGCTGCCGTAAACTGTAGCGCAGAGAGGACATCGCCAATTTTAAAACTTTTTAAAACATCTATTTTGCCTTTAATATTTTCGGCTAAACTGCCTTTTATCGTAAAATAGAGTTGAACTATGCCCGATAAAAATGGTATCGCAATGCAAAATCCTGCAATAAACAAAATTGTCAATAGGTCGATATTAAACGAAACATAAACACCCAGCAGATTATTAAAGTAAGGCATTGCCAAATAGGTTAATAACAAAGAGGTTAGAGTGGCTGCAAATATTATAAAAAACGAACCTAAAAAGTTTTCAATAAATATTGCTTGTCGGCTTCCGCCCAACAGACGCTTTATAGACGTGGCTTTTACACGCTTTACTGTACGAGATAAATCTAACGTTGTGTGATTGAAAAAAACAACCAACAGAATTAAGAATATTGCTATCGTTATAAGCCACACATAAGCCATATCGCTATTGTTGTGAGAGCGATAATCTGGAAAATCTGTTTTTAAATGTATATCCCTTAGAGGCTGAAATTCAAGCATATCACTACTTCTACGATAGTTTGAAATAACATTTCTAAGTCCGGCAAGTTTTGCTTCTATATTATCAACATTGGGATTTACTTTTATGTAATGTGTTGATTCATACCATAATGGTTTAAAATAATCGTAAGAACTTTTTACGCTTAACATAGAGAAAAGTACATCAAATTGCAGATGAGAATTACGAGGCACATCTACCACCATTGCTACTTTTTTCATATGTTCGCCATAAAGCCCCTCTTTCAAAAACTCTTTACCAACAGCATGCTCGTTACCAAACATTTTTTGTGCAAACTCTTTAGATATAACCGCACTGTGTGGATTATTGACAAACTCTGTTACACTGCCTTCGACAATAGGAAAAGAGAAAATTGAAAAAAATGATGTGTCTGCTATTAAAAAATCTGTCAAAAACCTTTTCTCTTCGTAACTACAAGTCTGTTGAGTTTCATTTGAAAGCCAAACTGCAGAACTAAAATATGGATAATCTGACATTAATTTTTCAACTAATGGAGGGGCTGCACCACCCACTTTAGTCAGATTATCACCGTTTTTTTTCACAGTAACTAACCTGTAAATTTTGTCGCTGTCTTTGTGAAAGCTGTCGTAGCTTGTTTCGGTACGCACCCAGAAATAGAGAAACAGAGCTATAGACAATCCTATAACTAAACATAAAAAGTTTATTAGCACGTAATGACGTTCTTTTTTAATGTTTATTAGTGCGTGTTTGATGTATGTTGATAGCATGGCTGATATTAATCTATACAAATATTACTTGTTTTGCTCACTACAAACTGTCTTACAAAGCAAAGAGAGCCTCATAATATTAAGTATTGATTATTAGTTAATTAGCAAAACAGCTGTTCCTTTGTGATTTCCAAATTGATAGTTTAGTAGATATACCCCATTTAGACTTTTATTACTAAATTTTTCTATAACAACTCTTCCCTGACCATCACTGTTATGGTTTCTACTGTAAACGATTGCTCCCTTTGTGTCAACAATTGTTATTATACCACTGCTAGTATGAGGTAGTCCATCTAAAATAAAATAGGTTGATGCAGGATTTGGATAAACTGTAATTGTTTTTAATTCTATCTCCGACAGAATTATTGTGTTATCGAAGGTCGTAATTTTTATACTTTTACCATCAGCCTGTTTGCCGTCTGTAGCAACCACTTGAAAAATATATTCAATGTCTGGTAATACAGGCGTTTCACCTACTAATTGATATTGACCACTGTTTTCACTTAATGTAACCCAGTCAGGATTGTTAAATATATTGACAGTAACAGGGTCATTGTCAGCATCTTCGACCGTAAACGGGATATTAAAATTCTTTTCTATTTGTAGTGTGGTGTCGGATAATCCGCTTATAATTGGTCTTTGATTAATTATTGCCGGGACATCGAAGACTGGTGGAAAAACAATTCTGTCAATCCATGCAGCATCGGCGCCACCAACACCTGAATAATCTTTTTTATATCTCCAGACAAGATTGTGTGTGCCCTCTGTTAGTGAGAAGGCTACTTTTGTCCAACTTTCATTATTACCCCAAATTCCAAGACGTTGATTATTATCAAGAAATTCTAAATAGTCATACGGAGTAGATGAGCTTGAAGTCTCACATGAAACTTTTAGCCAAAAACTTATAACATCTGGTCGATTTAACGTAATTGTTGTTGATATTTCCGTACTTTGACTATGACCAATATTTCCTGATTTCATACAATGCCCGCCATATAATCCACCTTCTGAAAAAGTCCATGGGCTTGCTGAATTGTTAGTCCATATTTGCAGATTGAAAGCTGAATTATCAAAATCTTCGACAGGTAAATTTGCCCTATTGCTGACCATTATTCTATCCGAAAAGATCCTATCAGACACTATCGCTCTTAAAAGAATATTATCTCCGACAGGGGAGTCTTCGTTAACTAACAAAAAACAGGTTAATGTTGACGACTGTAACGGAGACAATGTATCTGTTTTTAATTCTGGATTTATTACTGTACAATTGCCTGTTAACAACGTAAACAGAGCGGTAATAGAGTCTGTTTTAGCTCCTCCTAAGTTTGACAAGGGGATATTTATTGTTACCACCTCACCCTTTTCGGGCAACTGATTGCAATTGCCCCCATAACAGTCATCCCAAGAAGGTTCACCTAACGACAACACTGGTGCTAACACAGGAATGTGAAAATAGTCGGTAAAATGTACATTGTCGGAAATTAAAAAAACTATTTGAAACACGATATTTCCTTCATTTTGTATTGAAAATGGAACACTAAAACTTATTGTTTCTGTAGCGCTAACAACTTCATTTGGTTCAATATCTCCCAATATCAGCTCTTTTGCTTCTACTTGCAATCCACTCGTAATTGCTGAAACAACAGCTATACATTGATTTGCGCTTGTAAGACCAATATTTTTAACTGTGATTGTCATTTCTGAAGTCTTGCCTGATATAGCGCAGTTTTGAGGATTTCCGTGAATCTCATATCCGTTGTAAATCAAAGTTGGTTCTGTTGGTTGAAGAAATATAACAGGAACCGTATCGGACAAAATATTTATTCCATGTGATATTAAAAACAGAGTATCAGGCTCTCTTACTGTAGGATATAAACTCATAACCGTTGTATCTGATACAATTGATTTATTTCCATACAGTTTGCCATTTTTATCGAGCAATGATACGGTGTAATTTTTTGGACCAGCGATATTGACAATGGTAATTTGGTTGTCGCCCGCATAAACATTTCCAACAACCGAAAATGTTGATGACGATGGTAGTGATGTCCATACAGGAAGCACCGGATCTCCTAAAATATTACACGCATAATGCACCCATCGCTGAGCGCCCGGTTCGTGTTCAAGAGGAAGATCAACCCACGCTGCACTGCGTAACTGACTTACCTGATGTGCCATGCCTAAATATTGAGACCCTAACCCATATAATCCATGTACAAACTCGCGATGAAGGTGTGTAGAAGGACCCTCGGTTTGTCCTTCATTAAACCAACCGTACCGACTATTTCCTATAAATCCACTTGCAAAATTTGGCAATAAAATCATCCTTTCTGCAATACAAACATCGCGGTCAAATGCAGCTGCCAAGCAACCGTGCGAATAAATCAATGGATTTAAATGCGAAACGCCATCAATGTTTATAAAGAAAGCATTTGTCAGGTCACCCAAATCAAGTCGCATTAAATAGTTGTAATTAGCATGACCTACATGGTGAATAAATGATGATCCCTGATCGATTTTATTAAGCAATTGAAGAACAGTCCATGTTTGATGTCTATCATATAAACTATCATACGGATCAGAAGGGGGTATGCCCTGAGTGGTGTAGCCGTTATCATCATGAACTCCAACTATCAAATCAAGATATTGGGCGCCCCATGTCAACGGATTATCCCAAAGGTGTTCCCCAACAAGCAGAGGTCTGTTTGTTTCAGAAACCACAGGAGAAAAAGCATACTTAGTAATTTTTGACAAAAAGTTAGTTAGCTCAGTTGTATTACTGAAAGGAATGCGTCCAATGGCGAGTTCCGGAAGTAAATCTGCTTCAGCAGGTTCGCCATATATCCCGTTTTGGTTACTGTCCCAGTTTCCGCTAAGGGCAGAATAATACAAATCGGAAGGAATATCTTCGGTATGAGTTGATGAAGATTGAACATTTCCACGCAGTTTTCGAGTAGGAATTATCTCTGTGTCACCACCTAATACAACAAAATTTATTCTTTTCGATTGATAATAATACTTGATACAGTTTCTTATTTTTTCTGCTAAGTCAATACCCTGATACGAACCATTTATCTCTTCAGTTGTAACAATAGTAGATTTTTTACCGCGTGCTCGATAAGCTGTTTTGAGGGGATTTAACTCATCAGCAAAAGCATTTGAAGTAACAATTAAAACATCGATTTTATTATCAATACTTGGTACAGAAAGAACTTTAGGTAGATCGTGAGGATTGTCAATAAATGTGTTTAGTAAAAACAGATCGTTTTCTGTTAAAGTTGATGGATTTGTTCCGACTGTTCCATACACTTTAACCTCTATTTTGTTGTGATAAATAAGCTTCGATTCTACTGGATTATATTTAACCGGGCACAACCCGAACATAAGTACAGGCGCATTATTTAAATAATGGACACTATATTCTATATCTTCGTAATTTTGACCCATATATACCGACTTGGAATAGGCTTGCTTGTTAGGGGTAGGTTCTTGTCGGTTTTCGTAGTCTGATAATGGTCTGACATTTCCTGCCGGTGATATAATTCCATCTATATCCAACGTTTCAGCGTGATGTGTAATAATTTCTACTCTTTCAATTTGTGTCCCTTCGGGAAGTACCAAATTACACGCTTTCCATGGAAGTAGCGGATATCCATTAATAGCCTTATTTAAACATCCTTCAATCTCTATCAGTTTTTTTTGACTTTCGCCAAAAATAACAGGATTTGAAAAAACATATTCTTGCTTAAGTATCTGCGACTGCAAATGACTAACAAGGCCTACAAAACAAAGGGTTATAACAAGTTGTCTCATAATAAAATATTTTAATAGTTGAATAGAAAAAACAATATTATCAATTCTCAAGCCTTTTCAGCTAAAGAAACGTTCAAATGTACATAAAAGTTATAACTAACAAAATATTTTTGATAAAAAAGTTGGCTTTTACTATATGTTTGATAATAAAACGGTTGAAGAAGTTTTATAACTACTCAAAGGCGCTAATTTCAAGATAATACTTTTATGAATAACCGTATATTTACCTATATTTATAGAACAGAAAAATCTTTTTCAATACCACATAGATACATAGAAAATATAGTTAATTGAAACCCTAATTCCGCAAATCACCCGTCTATTGCTTGTATATATCTTGTTATGAGCCTGTATTTCGATATGCTCAATAACCATCGAAGCACGGGCTCAGTCACGTACACTTCACTTCGACTTTGCTCAGCGCGTAGCGGCTTTGCTCAGTGCACCACTTCATGTGCGCTCCTTCGTCCTCAATCTCAGCGCCTTGCATTTGGACACTTCTGAGCCACCTTGCTACTTTTTGTTAAATGTGACTTTTGAGACAGCCTATCTTTGTCCGAAAAAATGTATATTTATCTCCGAAAAAATGCGTTTACTAATGCAACCTTGGAATTAATTTTTTGGTATGAATCATGGCTTAATTGTTGTAACTGGTCCCACAGCCACAGGGAAAACAAAATTTGCAGTCGATTTGGCAGATAGGCTTAACGCTGAAATAATCAGTGCCGATTCGCGACAGGTGTTTCGTGGAATGGATTTGGGAACAGGAAAAGATATTTCTGAATATTCTTCAAACGGAAAAACTATACCCTACCACCTGATAGATATTTTGGACGCCGGACAAAAATATAGTGTTTATCAATTTCAAAAAGATTTCTTCACGGCTTACGACAGCATAACAAAACGAGGCAAAAACGTCGTCTTGTGCGGTGGCACAGGGCTTTATGTCGAGTCGATAGTAAAAAACTATCAAATGTCTGATGTGCCAGAGAATCCAGAGCTAAGGAAGTCTCTCGAAAACAAATCGTTAGAGGAGTTAGAAACTATTCTTTCAGAGTTAAAAACAATGCACAATTCAACTGATATTGATACACGTAATCGCGCAATCAGAGCCATTGAAATAGCTACGTATGAAAAAGATAATCCGGGGAAATCTGATTATCCTAAACTTAACACTCTCATTTTCGGGGTGCATTTCGAAAGAGCAGAAATACGCAAACGAATTACCGAACGGCTCAAGCAACGTATTGACGAAGGCATGATTGACGAAACGCGAAAGCTAATAGAGTCAGGGGTCAGCCCCGATGTGCTTATATCTTATGGGCTGGAATATAAGTATATAACGTGGCTATTGCAAGAAAAAATCAGCTACCAACAGTTTTTCAGCGAGCTAAACACAGCCATCCATCAGTTTGCAAAACGCCAGATGACGTGGTTTCGCAGAATGGAACGTAATAATATTAAAATTCACTGGATTGATGGCAGGCTGCCTGCGGAGGAGAAGGTCGCTAAAGCTATGGAAATTATTGGCTTACAAGAGAATTTATCAACGCTTTAGAAACGGCCATCATGGGTTCCTTTTATGGTGGCTTCGACAGCTATTGAGCTTGTCGAAATATAAATTCAGCCAACGTATAACGGTCACTGAGCCTGTCGAAGTGACCGTCATAGGCTCATTTATAGTGGCTTCGATAAACTCAGCCAACGTATAACGGTAACTGAGTTAATCGAAGTGACCATTAGCAAACTTTTAATTCAAATTTGCTAATAAGAAAACGCCCGTCAGATTTCTAACGGGCGTTTTCTTACTGTATTTATCAATCATTCAAACTGAAACGTTTCATACCTTTTACTTTTGCCACGGGAGCGTTTTTGGCTAAATACTCACGAACAGTGATTTTGCCTTCTTTCACAAACTCTTGATTTAAAAGAGTACTCTCTTGGAAGAATTTTTGCAAACGTCCTTGTGCAATTTTATCAAGCATATTTTCAGGTCTTCCTTCTGCTTTAGCTTTTTCGCGTGCTATTTCAAGCTCTTTTTCAACAACATCAGCGGGAACATCATCTTTATCTATTCCAACTGGAGCCATTGCTGCTGTTTGCATTGCAACATCCTTAGCAGCTTCGTCACTTATTTCACCTGTAAATGATAACAACGAAGCAAGTTTATTACCCGGGTGGATATATGCCACACAGCTATCTCCTTCAACATATTGGAAGTACGACAGATCAATTTTTTCTCCTATAACACCAATTTGCTCAGTGATAACCTCTTTGATTGGTCGTCCATCAAGTTTTAATCCTTTTAATGCTTCTAAATCAGAAGGCTTATTTGTCAATGCAATATCAAGTATTGATTGTGTAAATTGTACGAAATCGGCATTTTTAGCCACGAAATCGGTTTCACAATTAAGAGTTACAATTGCACCATACTTTTTATTATCTGTAACTTTTGCCAAGACAACACCTTCGGTTGCGTCTCTGTCGGCACGTTTTGCAGCAACAAGTTTACCTTTTTCACGAATGATTTCTACCGCACGTTCAAAGTCGCCATTAGCTTCTTCGAGTGCTTTTTTGCAGTCCATCATACCTGCTGCGGTCATTTTACGTAATTTTGCTACATCGGCAGCTGTTATTGCCATGGTTATATATTTTTATATTGTTAATTTCTTTAATTAATCTTCATCTGTTGTATCTGTGTCGTCTTCTTCCTCGTCCACTTCAATCTCTTCCTCATCTTCATCAAGATCAACATCATCTAAATCTTCATTTTCGTCAAGATCTTCGTCAGCTTCAGCTTCGGCTTTTGCTTTAGTGGCTGATTTTCTTGCTCTTGTCCTTTTTGTTGGTTTGCTATCTGAACCTTCGTCCTCTTTATCGCGCTCAATTTTACGCTCGCTTAATCCCTCTTTTACAGCGTCTATAAGATAATCGAGGATTAATGAGATTGATTTTGCTGCGTCATCATTTGCAGGGATTGCAAAATCAACCAAGTTTGGATTTGAGTTTGTATCAACAATAGCAAAAACTGGAATGTTCAAACGGCGAGCTTCAGCTACAGCATTCTTCTCTTTTTGTATATCAACTACAAAAACTGCCGCTGGTATTCTTGTCATATCGACAATAGAACCAAGGTTCTTATCAAGTTTTTCACGTTGACGTGAAATTTGAAGGCGTTCGCGTTTTGACATGTGTCCAAGTGTGCCGTCTTTTTCCATTTTGTCAATCATTGACATTTTTTTAACGGCTTTGCGAATAGTTGGGAAGTTTGTCAACATACCGCCAAACCAACGTTCGGTAACGTATGGCATTCCTATTGCGCCTACTTTTTCGGCAACAATATCTTTGGCTTGTTTTTTTGTGGCGACAAACAATATCTTTTTTCCTGAACGGGCTATATTTTTCATTGCATTTGCAGCCTCGTCGAGTTTCACAAGTGTTTTGTGAAGGTCTATAATGTGAATCCCGTTTTTCTCCATAAAGATATATGGAGCCATGTTTGGATTCCACTTACGCTTTAGGTGTCCGAAGTGTGCTCCGGCATCAAGCAGTTGGTTAAATGTTAAATTTGCCATGTTTTTTTCTTTTCAAGTTTACCTTCTTCGTTTATGCAACCTGTTGGTAGTCTTCAAATAAGAGTCCGACAGGTTTAGATACTAAACTTGTAGTTAAATTTTTAACGTTTACTAAATTGAAATCTTTTGCGTGCTTTTGGTTGCCCATATTTTTTACGTTCAACAACGCGCGAGTCGCGTGTAAGGAAACCATTAACCTTAAGTTTTGGACGATTTTCGATATCTATTTCACATAGCGCTCTCGAAATGCCTAAACGTAGGGCTTCGGCTTGACCTCTAAATCCACCACCGCCGATGTTTGCTTTAACGTCGTATTTGCCTTCCATTTCAAGAACAGCGAATGGTTGCTCTACAATGTATTGTAACTGTTGAGTTGAAAAATACTCTTTATGGTCACGTCCATTGATTGTGATTTTTCCTGTTCCGTCATTAACAAATACTCTGGCAATTGCAGCTTTTCGTCTTCCGACTGTAGAAATTTGTTTCATCTGATTATAATTTTTTCAGTTTAAGGAATTTATGGAACTCACACTGTACAAGAGTGCTCGTTTCATAAAATCTACTTAATTTTCGATAAATCAATTATTTGCGGATTTTGCGCTTCGTGTTTGTGCTCGCTACCTGCATAAACATGAAGGTTTGTAAATAATCGACGTCCGAGTCTGTTCTTTGGCAACATGCCTTTAACAGCGCGTTCTAATACGGCACAAGGGTTCTTCTTATGAAGTTCTGACACCTTGATTTCACGCTGTCCTCCGGGATAACCTGTGTGGTGGATGTAGGTTTTTTGATCCCACTTTAATCCTGTAAAGCGAACCTTTTCGGCATTGATTACCACAACGTTATCACCACAGTCCACGTGAGGAGTATAATCTGGTCTATGTTTGCCTCGTAATACTAATGCAATTACTGAAGCCAAACGACCAACTGTCTGATTTTCAGCATCAACAAGCACCCATTGCTTTTGTGCAGTTGCTCTATTAATTGATACTGTTTTGTAACTTAATGTACTCACTGTAAATCTCCTGTTAGTGTTTTACATTTATAATATTATAGCTTAAAAAAATGGACTGCAAAGATAGATATTTAATTTTTAACCAACAACCTATTGTCTTGATTTTTAGAAAATCTTTTTTATTTCATACGTTTATAATTTTTTCAGTTTAAGGTCATATGGAACTCACATGCTTTATAATCACGCTCTTGGGTGTCACGTTTAGTTTGGCATGTTCGTTTCATGGCTCAATTTTCTATAAAGATATCATAACTATATTTCAAAATCATTATCGCGACAATGATTAAAAAGATCAATCGAATAAAGGAGTTTCCTTTTTTGAGAGCTATTCTGCTTCCCGTAAAACTGCCTGCCATATTACAGATAGCCATCAGTATCCCCAAATCTAAAAGATAATAACCCTGTTTGATGAATACGATTAGTGCAGAAATATTTGTTATACAGTTGATAACTTTTGAATATGCCGATGCCGTAACAAACTCAAAACCTAACACCACCACAAAGCCCAATACCAAAAAACTTCCTGTTCCGGGACCAAAAAAACCGTCATAAAAACCAACTAATATCCCAATGATTGAACCGAAAATAATTTGTTTTGTCAACGGCAATCTCTTGGTTTGAACAGAGCCTAAATCCTTTTTCAGAAAAGTGTAAATTGCAATTACAATCAAGATAATCAGCACGATAGGTCTTAATGTATCTGTATTGATTGTACTTAAAAACTGTGCTCCTAATCTGGAGGCAATAAATGAAAAAAACGATACAGTTAACAGTAACTTAAAGTTATACCTTACTTTTCGAGAATACTCGTATGCGGCAACCGTTGTACCAAAGAATGCGGCAAGTTTATTAGTGCCGAACAACACCGGCAGTGGGCTTTTCGGGAAATTGACAAGTAATGCGGGTAGTTGAATTAATCCGCCACCACCGACTATAGAATCAACAAATCCGGCTGCAAATGCCAAAAATATTAAGGATAATATTGTTATGGTGGAGTAATCGGTAAAAAGGGTTAAGGGGCTCATTTATAATATGTTTTCGCTAATGTGTGAACAACCCACCAATCTTTTTCAACGGCAGACGAAGATGGTAAACCAATTTGCCTGCTTGTTTCGGCAAACAATCTTATTTTGGTTTCATCAGGCAATTGAAACCATTCTCGCAAATGTGTAAAATTATTCATTTGTTGCGATCATTTTTCTAATCCAAACGGGTGCTAATTGCAAATCGTGTTGCAAGTGCTTTGGATTTTCTTTTTTCAAAATATTTTTTATCTGTTTTAATTCATTGTCGGTTACGTTGTCTTTTCCGATTGTCCGTAATGCTTGGATTACCAATGTGCTGACTTCGCCAACGAAAGCCAAGTTTTTTGAACTCGCCTTTTTGAACGTAATCGTCTGTTTACCTATTTTAATTTTTCGTGCCGAAGTGTCGGAATAGAAAACAATGTTTAGCGGAACTTGTGTTGTTAATCCCAATTTATACATTGCATAACTTCCTGTTGGAATAATCTTAGCTCTATCCCTTTTCGCAATGGCAACGGCAATTTCTTCAATGCTTGGCAATACCTTCCCGATGTGTTCATCAATGACTGGACGAACGTATATGCCTTGTGCAACTCGCTCTATTTCTCCCGATTTCACTAAACGTTCTAATGCTTTGTTTATAGCTTTTGTGTTGGCAATTTTGACAAAACTATCTACAAAGAAAAGTGTTCCTTTGGGGCTTCGCTTTATTTTGTCTAACACTTGTTTTTCAATACTTTTTGACATTTTTAAGCTTTAACTTTGTCGCAAAATTAGTAAATATTTGCGACAAAATATTGTTTCTGTAAAAAATAAATCTAAGAGGTAGATTCAACTAATAAATGCCAAAAATATTAAAGATAATATTGTTAAGGTGGAGTAATCGGTAAAAAGGGTTAAGGGGCTCATTATGATATGTTTTTGCCAATTTATTAGCCGGTAGTGCTAGTTGACTAAAGAACAACGGTTTGCAGCTACACGCAGATGAGGATTTTTAACACTGAACTTTATAAAGAGTACAGAACTTGTATCAAGCCTTTCATAGAAGCACTGAACCCCTACTTGCGTGTAGGTGCTGTTTACAGTCGTTCTTTTTTCATTTATCTATATTTTGTAAACTGTTTTTTATTATCTGCAAACAAACATCATCGTTTGTAATCCATCTTTTTAATTCTAATTCAAACAAATTAAGTTCTGGAAATTTGGTATTAGCAAAGTCCCATATATCAGCGTAATCAAAGAACTTAATATCGAGTTTGTTAATTGCAATTGTAAGCATATTTAAGGCTTTCTTTCTGTCGAAGTTATAGTTTGATAGGCAATTAAAGTAGTAATTCAAGGTCGTATAGTCATTTTCTTTGTCAATACGGTCATAAATAATTTTAAAAAGCTCCTTGTTAATGGTTGATATGTCTTTGTAGGTAATGAAGAAATATAAAAGCAATTGGACTGTTGACTTTTTTGCTTGTAACTTTGGTCCTGGCATTAATACAAGTACATTCGGATTTTTAGCTTCATAGTCAAGGTTGTTTTCAATGTCACTCAGTTTTATGGGCATTCCAGCATATTGCCAAACATTTATTAATTCATTGTTTTTCTTAAAAAACTGTTTTAAGGTAAATTGCAATTGTTCGTCAACAGAGTTTGGTCTTGATATGGAATTAATCTTTTGAATCTTTGCCTCAAATTCTTTTGTAAGCTGGTCGTAATGATTTGATACTATGTCCATACTTAATTGAGAACTGCAAGTAGGACAGTTAAATGGCGTCCACTCATCTCGGTATGTGTCAATGGTTACATTACAAAATGGACATTTAAAAACTCTTATGTTCATTATATTACTTTATGTTTATTGTTTGTACTGTCTGATAGAATGCTGCATAACGTATAATTTGCGAAACAAATATAAAACATTCTTATCTTATTTCCTATTTCATTTTCAGTTATCGCCATATGGTAGATTCAACCAGCAAATGCAATTTTTCTATTTAGAAATGTATAAAAAACTTCGATAGGTTTTAAAAAATTTAAATTCTTTCTTGGTCTGTTGTTTAATTTGTACTGTATCTTATTAATATTCTTTATGTTATGTTTAGTTGCAAGTTCGTTTTTAGGTATGTATTGTCTAATTAATTTGTTCATATTTCCAATAAAACAGGTTTATTCACAATTTCATTTTTTCGTATAAGTGAGGCGTTTACAAAAGTTGTGTGTTGCGACTTTTCAATTCCATAAGCTGCGTGAATGTGTCCAAACAAATGATATTTCGGACGAATTTTCGGAATGATTTGTTGTAAATCAACACAACCAAAATTATTGCTATCATCAAAATCCAAAATACCATAAGGCGGTCGGTGTGTTATCAAAATATCTGTATCATAGGGAGTTTTCGCTGTTAATTGTGCTATATCGCCATGTAATTCATCAGAAACAAAATATGGAATACCCCAAAATTTCACGCCACCTATTTCGATACCCGAATGGCTCAAGAAAAAACAATTCTGTGGCAAATCCTCGATTTGCTGTGCATTGTCTAAACAAAGATCGTGATTACCTGCAATGAAAATTTTATACTGATAATCCAAATCGCAAAACCAATTCAAAAAATCCAACACTTCGCTCTCTGTGCCATCTTCCGAAACATCGCCCGAATGAACAATAATATCAGCTTTGGGCAAATTTTTCAACAAATGGTGTTTGCCATGAGTATCAGATAGGTGTAGAATTTTCATTTTTTCTAAAAATATTTTTCTGTAATAAAATCTTTTAACTCCTTGCCACAAACATTTGTTATTTCTTGCCAAATCACAAAACTCACTCTTCTACGCAAGTTGTCAATTTTAATTGCAGTTGTAACTTCAAAAAGTGATTTTATCAAATCTATTCTTGTTTCATCACAAAGCAGCGTAATTTTCAATTCGAGTTAAAAATTACGCTGCTATCGGTTGTTGATAGCATAAGACACAAGCTTTCGCAACGGATGGGGGTTGCGTTCGGGCGAATTGGTGGGACGAAGTCCTGTCAATCTGATACGAACGCCAGTGCGCGCGACAAAACCTCAAGTTTATGTGTAATCCCACCTGACACAAAACCTATGTTATAGACTTCATTTTATTTTTCAATATATTTATCATTTCAATAATCAAGCTTTTTAATCTATCATATCCATTCTTATAAGATGTATCTGTCCAGAAATACCACCATTCGCTGTTATCTGAGAATTTATCAGAAAAATAAGGTTTCAAAAACTCAATGATAATTTCTTCTTTTTGTTCACTTGCGCCAAAGTGATGTCCAATTCCATAGTATGGAGTTAATCCGTTTTTGTAATGTATACTAAATTCAATAAGTACAGAAAATTTAATCCCTTTATATTCTAATTTAACACCAAGTTTAGGATAATCTTTATTAATATTACTATAGATTTCGTTGCTTAATTCAGGGAAATCTTGTTTTAATCTATTTTCCCATTCAACAAGGCAACTATAACAATATTTTTCTCTAACTAATTGCAATTGTGTTATAGCATTGTTTAATCCTTCAACTTTTTCAGTAATAATATTAATAGCTTGCTCAGGTTCTTTTTCCGATAATTTCAATTCTGTTTCGATGAGTTTCTGTAATTCCATATTCATATCATTATTAATTGTTCTTAAACTAAAGATTCCTTCTAAGTGGTCTATATATTGCTCTATAGCACTGCGTAAATATGTGTCTTTTATTCTTACATTAGGTAAAACGTATTCTTTTAACCAAAATAAAATATCATTATTAAAAGAGAGTTTTAAATATCTTTCTTTTCTTATGTCTGAATCATAATAATCACCCCAGCTTTGTTTTTCAGGTTCTTTTTCATAGGTTGGTGGTAGATATAAAACAAATATATTTTTTTCACTAAAATCATAACTTATTGTTTTATTGATATATCTTTCAATTTGTTTTTCTTGGTCTGATGCATAATGTACTTTGTTTTCAATAATAATTGCATACGACTTATTATCCCTAATCCATAAGTCTATTCGTTCTATTTCTTGTGTGATTTCAGGATTTTTGATTTGGATTTTCGAGAAATGATTTCCTCCTTTCTCTCTTAAATATGAAACAAAACTTTCTAAAATTTCAAATTTCCCATTATGAGTTTTTTGTTTAAGTAATTTCTCCAATATACGACTATGTGCATTCTCATTAGCGTGTAGTTCGTCTATTAAGTTAATATGATATGGCAGTTTTTGTATTTCTTTATCATATACTTCTTTAAATTTATTTATAAATAGAAATAAATCTTTATAATTTTCTTGCTCTTGTACTGCTAATTTATTACAAAAATCCAGCGAGTTTTTTATCTGTTCTAAATCAGTCATAATTTTATTGAATTTGCGTTTTTTGTATTGCCCTAAAACACTTAAATTTGCGACAAACGTAGGTCTTTGGTATCATTTAGACTTTACCCAATACTCTCTTAATAAATTTTCAAATTTTTGACGACCATGTTTACCATTATCTCTATTCCACCATGGAGAAGATGGATGTGATACTTTCTCAATTATTACGTTATTAAACGATTTGTTGTGTTTTTGAAAAGTAGTAAATGAGAATTTGCTTAAAAATACAATAATATCTGGTTTCATAATATTGACTATTCCGCAAAAAGCTTCATAAGCTACTGTTCTATCATACTCAGTACAATAATTATTATATCCAAACCCTTTAGAGCCTTTATTATTGTTATAAGCTGGACGCAAAAAATAATTATATATGGCGATTGAACGGCATTGAGATTCAAAGCTACCTCCTCTCAATGTACTTAAAGAACGATAAATATTTGGGAATGGGCCTTTCGTTGGATTACAAATCCAATCCTCTCGCATATTGACTTTCTTTTCAGAGCTTTTGGGTATAAGAATTGCACCTTTCTTTTTATACCAATTTTCAATATTTTTAAACTCACTACCATTTTCCGAATCTTCGTTGTTAAAATAGTAACTTTCAAGCACTAATAAAATCTTCGCAGGTTGCTTTTCATAATCTGAACCAACCATTGGCATCATCCGTGGGAAACGATTAAAAATACCCTCTGACACTATTTCGCTTTCTATAGAACGAAAACCATTGTCAAATTTTTCTGTAAAGAATTGTTCATTCATTTGATTTGCCATAGTCTTTAATTTTTAACAAATTTATAAAAATATTTGGTATTATTTATATCCACCTACTACACTTTGCTGGCGGTTAAGCATTATTCTATTTTGACCTCTCACGTTTTAGTTCATTATATGGAATTTAATGTTTTATCAATTATCTCATCATTACTATTCAAATACTCAACTTGATTTTTATGATAAGTTTCAACCATAGAGGGGTGTTTTAATTTAGCAACTTTTGTATTATTCCTTTCCAATAATTTTTTAATAAGGAGATTGTGTTTCATTATATAGTAAACTTTGGAATGCAAACAAAAAATTATTTGTGGATTAAAAAGTTCTATCTCTTTTACTAAAAAGTTTTCAATACAGTTGTTTTGTATGTTATAATTTGGTTTACGTGAATGATATAGTGCAGAATAACATTTTATTGTATTTGTTATGTAAATATTGTTCAAAGAATGCTTTTCTTGTAAATACCACCAATATAAATCGTATGTACTTCCTTTACTTATTACGTCGTATGTTACAGGCTCTGAAATATAATCGGTTACCCAATAATACATTTTTGTGGGAATATCTTTTGAAATATTCTCGAAGGATAAATGTTCATCACGATTATCTGCGAATGATGGTGCCGGGTCGAGCATTAAAAACATAATAGGTGTATTATTATTGTACTGTTTTGGAATAACTTTGCGAAAATCATCGCTATCTGCACCGTGAGACATACGTTCTAATTTTTCACTATCTTTTAAAATGCCTTTAAGTTCACAATCAATACAAAATCCGTTACATTTGAATGGTTTTTGTTTACTATAACCTCTTATATTTTCATAATAAAGAAGTTTATTAAAGTTTAATTCTGCAAGCACTTTGTTCATTTTTTTTAAGTTTTTGCGTGTTCGTAATTAAGATATAAACATTGGATTTCATATCGGTTATGCCCATCTTTTGCTTATTTCTTTTAGTTTACTATCTCTGGTGTAAATCATTTTATTCTTTAAGAAGTTAATCGTACTACCAGCAACATTTCTATAATCACCAAGATTATTTTCCCAATCTCTTGCAATTTCTTTTAACTTTTCATCTCGTGTATAGTACATCTTGTTTTTAAAAAATACTAACAATTCTGAACTAAATCCCAATAATTCACCTACATTATTTTCCCAGTCTTTAGAAATTTCTTTCCCTTTTTCATCAAGGACATAATACATTTTGTTTTTTAAAATTACATCTGAAATCATAACTATTAATTTTATTATTTCTGCTTACTCTGTTCGGTTTTCAGCTTCCCCGTTAATCTTTGTCTGCAAAGTTAAATTCTCAGTCGGTCAAAACGTGTCGTTGTTATTTTTATGTTCGTCTTTTTTTCAACGTGACAGATAATGTGTTGATTGCTAAACAAATACAAAGCGTTATAATTTCATTTATCTATGTCGGACTTATCCAATCTAATTGAATCTTAAGTATGTTTCCATTATCGTATTGAATAAGTTCAATTTTATCCGGTTCTTGAGAATCTCTATTATAGTAACTATCACGATATAAAAATGTTAGATTATCGATATAAGCAACATTATCGGAATTAAATATAGAACTACCAGCTGTGAGGTCATTAATTATCGGACGTCTATCCGATAATGCTCTATACTCAGGTCCTCGATGTATCTGTGAATTAACTATTAAACAGATGTTGAATTTCACTGCAATATTTTTTAAGTCCTTTATTAAATTTTCTCTATTGCCAGTCATTAGTTGTATGTAGTCGATTAAAACTACTTCCGGATTATTCTGCAAGATTATTTTTGATAAGTGCTCCAAATTGATTGCAGGTGTATCATCAATCAGAATTGAGTCGGAAATGCCTTTTTGTTTCAGCTGACTTGCAGAGGTCTCTAAACTCATCAGTTGGGTTTTATGATGCCTAGATATTTGTGACCCAATTGATAATAAAATAGTGGTTTTCCCCATTGCAGGTCGGGCAGCAATTATAATTAATCCGCCTGGTTTCAAACCTAAATTCCAAAAAGAATTCAATTCTTTATTTTCAGTTTTTATCATTTCCATTGTTTATTTATTAAATACTCTATACATATGGTTTACAAACAAATATAAAATATTCGTATCTTACTTCTTGTTTCATTTTCAGCTATCGCCGTATTAATAACGTTTTAATGCGTTTTCATAAGTTTTTTTAACTTCTTCAATCAAACTAACTGGTTGAATAACTTTTACGTTGCTGCCATACGACAAGATTTCCATTAAAAAATCAAGCGTAATAAATAGCGTGAGCTTTATAAGTAACTCATCTTCATTATCTTCCAGAATTACTTGTGATTCATGAAGTGGTAGTGTTTTTATATATTTCCCTTGAGAAGGGTAGAAAGATAGGATTACTTCCTGTGGTTCAAGGTCATTCGGGCTCACTATCCCGAAGCAATATTTAAAATGTTCATTTACATTAAAATCATTAGGTAATTGAAATTTTTTTCTTTTTATCTCTAATTCAGATAATCTGTCTAATGCGAAACTTTTTACTTTCTTGTCTTTTAAGTCTTTTGCAAGTACATACCAGCGGTTTTTAAACTCTTTAAGTGCGTATGGTTCTGTTGTGCGATGCGTAATTTTATCATCCCGGAATGTTTGATATGAAAATGTAACTTGAAACCTGTTTTTTATGGCATACAGCAATCCATAAAGATTTTCGGTTCCCTGAGGTCGTCTTTTTTCAAAGTGAATGTAGTCTGAAAGCCTGTCGGCTATATTCAAGGCATTAAACGTATCAAACGCTTCTAGTATTCTTTCGTTTATTTCTGATAGTTTGTCAAAGTCAATATAATAGACCTTTCTCGAAAAATCATATTGAATATCAATATTGTATATCGAACGAATATCTTCTAAGTCCCTCTGAAATGTTCGTTTCGATACGTTGAAATCGTATCCCTGTAAATCTGATTCAAAAGCGAGATAGTCAGAAATCTCCGAAAATGAAGATGGCTGTCTCCTCAGTTTCTTGATTATCAGATTATACCGTTCAATTGCTTCTCTTTTTGACATAATTTTATGCTTTTGTAAAACCTATTTTAACTCCACTGTTTTTTGACAATAACTCTGTTTTGCAAAATTCGACAATATTGCTGAAATCGACAGAAACACCGTGGATTATTTCATGAATCTCGCTCTTTCTGACAATATTATCAATCTGACCTCCTGAAAAATCAAAACTGCTTGCAAGTGCCTCACAATCAGATATTGAAAGGTTAGGTAATTTTGATTTCCATATTTTGGCTTTAACAGGAATATCGGGTTTTTGAAATTCAATTTTGAATAAAAAACGCCTTTCAAATGCCGAATCCAGATTTTTTACAAGGTTGGTGGTGGCAAACAATATTCCTTCAAAATTTTCAAGCTCTTCGAGAATAATGTTTTGAATTGTATTTTCAATCTGTGAAACATTCGAGGTGTTATTCTCCTTTCGTTTCGAAATAATTGCATCGGCTTCGTTGAACAATAAAATTGGCATTCGCTCACACTCTTCAGCATAAGCCTTATAATCAGTAAAAATACGCTTTGTGATTTTCTCGCTTTCTCCAAACCACATTGATTTTGATTGACTAATATCAACCCTCACAATTTCCCTATTTGTCTCCTTTGCAAATTGAAAAACTGTTTCTGTTTTCCCTGTGCCGGGCAAACCATGCAATAGAACAGTAACACCCTTAGGCAACCCTTTACTTTGTAATCTGTTTTGCGTTTCCTTGAAATTATCCTCCTGTAACAATGTTTTTAATAAATCGAGCTGTTTGCGCTCAAATTTATTAAAATATAGCGTTTTAGAGTTTATTTTTGCAGGTTCAATAATATTACCTCTCTTTTTATTAGCGAAAAGTTTGAACCCTAATTCTTTTAGCATCTTAACCGAAGATTCAGATAGCTTTATTTTGGTATCGTTAAAAAAATTGGCTTCGACTATTTCTAAATAACTCTGACTGATTAACTTACTCTCACCCGACATTATACTTTGAACGTATTTAACCTTTTTAGAAGAGCTATCAAAAATGTCTTCTGCTGCACGACCAATATCAGTAGTTTCAACGCCAGCAATCGTTCTCCAAATAAGGTAAAGGAAAAGATATGTATCTTCAACACTAAACCTAAAATCGTTAATTATCTTGATTAAAGGAAAATGCAAATTTGAAGAGATAAGTTCTTGCGTTCGGGCAAATAGCCTAAAAGTAGATATTTCTCTGCCATATCGTTGTTCGCTTAACTTGTAAATATCTTCAAGAAGTTCAAACACATCTTTAAATCCCTCACGCTCAACTATGGGCATTGATTTATTATTCAAGATAGCCTCGGTAATTTCCTCATTTATAGTAAATTGGTCGTTCGATAATGCTACATTAACCCTGTGTCGAGATTTTTGTTTCTTAAAAATTCCCTTTGAATATAACGTATCAAAATCATCGCTGAACTCCAATAATTTCATTGGATTACAGTCGAAATGCTCTGATAGGTATTTTAAATCAACGGTATCTCCTTTGTAATTGAGTGCAAAAACCATTGCTACAATTAGCGACTGGTTTAGGGAAACTTTAAAATAATCGGAAAGGTGTTTAAGTTCAGCATCAACTTTTTCATAAAATGCTGACTCTAACTTACAATTTTTTGATTGCTCATACACATTTCCAATGCTTTCTAATAACTTAACCTTTATATTCTGCTCCATATCTGTAATATTTTGTACAAAGATATGGGTGAGGTGCGACAATATATGTCGTTGTTAATTTTTATTTCAAAATCAGCAATCAAAGTTTTGGAAAATGTATTTTATAGTTTTCTGCTTTTTCCTCAAAACTCATTCGTCTATAAATCGGTGATGGTGAAGGCAGAGTAATCAGGTTAACATTTTCAGAAACCGTGAAATGTTGGCAAAACTCATTTTTAACGCCCTTACTTGTAAACAGAATTTTGTCAATCGGATTAGTTTCGATTATTTCAGCAAGTTTAGAATTATAGGTCTTGTTAATCAAATTTGAATCGGAGTTGCTGTTTTCTTTTCTTTCGCAAGATTCAATAATATCTGTAATACCTATTTTTGCCTTATAAAATAAGTTTTTCTTATCGTCCTTAGTTTTTAATTCTATGTTGTAAACATTTTCTAAGAGCTTCCAAAATTGATTCCGCTTGGCACCATAAAACCAATCATCTACTCTTTTTGCTTGTGTCGATTCTTTTCCCGGGAAACTACCTATTACTAAGACTTTACAATCTTTTGGGACAAATGGCGGAAATGGATGTTTTTCAATCATAGTTATTCTACCAATCACATAGGGTTAGGTATATTAAATTCGTAACAATACGTTTAGTCCGTGTAATCTGTGTTCTAATTTCTATATACATCACGGAAAAATCCAAGAGAACCCCATCGCAACCTCAAAAACCCCTAAATTAACACTCGTTTTCTTTGGCTGTGATGGCTTTTTATCAAAAAATTGAAGTTTGCCTGAAAAACCGAGTAACAGGTGCTCTGTTATGTGATAGTTTAAGGTTGCCGAAAGATTTGCCCCAAACAGTTGGTTCTTTCCTTGAAACTCGTAAGCAGGAATTTTCCCTTTTGTTTTATAGTCCGAATAGGTAAAAAGGAGTTGTGCAGTTGCAAACAGCTCGTTTGTAACCGATTTACTGCAATATGCAATACCCAAGCCTACGTTATTAAATCTTTCCATAGCCCAAGTACTGTCGTAATCTTGCTTAAACCACATATGTCCATATTCCGCTGCTAATCCGAACGAACTTTTATTGATATAATATTGTCCACCAATTGTATAATTCGCTCCTCGCTTTATCTCCTCTTTCAAAACATTTTGAGTGGAGATATTACCAAAGGCTTGCACATAATTGCTTATGGCAATTCCAATTCCTGTGCGAACAATAAATCGTGGATGCGATAAATCGGGGTATTTGGGGTAAAAATGGTAGTTTATTGTAACAATATCATCGGGAGAAAAGAGTAAAACGTTGTCGGAAGAAGCCAACTGACAATAAACCTCTTCCATTTCCAAATTGAACTCTATTTCCGAACAATTTAAAGTATCGTTTTTGGTGGTTATTACCTGATGTTGACCAAACAGTCCCAATGGGTTAGAAACAAAGAGGATAAGTATCAGATAAAAAAACGGTTTTACAGTTCGCATCTATCAGCAATTTAATAACAAATTAACACTTACACAATTAGACAAAATCGTCTGCTTCAAACTCTGGTTAACAGGTGCCATTAAACAACGGTAAATTTAACCAATAAAGTATTGAAGTTGTGCAAATTTAGCTATTTTCGCAAAGTTTATACCAATTGTAATTTTAAAATAGTCCTATCATTTTAAAATTTTACAATTGTAAATACTGATGTTACAGACACTTAGTCCAAAAGAGCGATAGCGAAGTTTGGGCTATAGTGTGTGTCCAATCGGTATTTATCAAAATAGGTTATAAAACTTGGGTTATTATTTACAACGCAACATGGATACATATTCCGGGAATATTCTTAAGATGGTATCAATCCACGAAAACCCTATTAAATATTTTTTACCAATAGGTGATTCTCAAATTGATATGAACGAACTATTGGGAACAGAAATAAAGTTTACCTACTTGGGCATAATCAACTGCGTGGCGTGTGGAGCTAAAACAAGGACATCTTTTGCACAAGGATATTGCTATAAATGCTTTACCACAAGACCCGAAACGGAGGAGGATGTTTTGCACCCCGAAAAATGCAGAGCACATTTAGGGATTGCGCGCGATATGGAGTGGGCAAAAAAAAACTGTTTGATAGAACATCATGTATATCTATCTGATACATCGCAACTTAAAGTTGGTGTAACACGTAATCACCAAGTGCCCACACGCTGGATAGATCAGGGAGCTTCGCAAGCAATTAGCTTGGCACTTACTCCCAACAGGTATTTGGCAGGAATGATTGAGGTGTTTTATAAAAATCATATCGCCGACAAAACCCACTGGCGAACCATGTTAACAAACAACAATCAAAAAAATGTTGACCTGATTGAATCAAAACAAAAACTAAGCAACTTATTACCAGATGAATACAGGCAATATTTTAATAGCGACGATACTATTTATAAATTTAATTATCCAATTATCGAGAAAGTAACTGTAAAACAATCTGTTAACTTCGATAAAAAGCCTATCTTTTCGGGAAGAGTGATTGGAATAAAAGGGCAATATCTTTTATTTGACAACAGCTATGCTCTGAATATCCGTAAATATTCGGGTTACAAGTTTGATATTGAGGTGTGAAAAGCAATGAACAATGAACAATTAACAATGTGCAATGCGATGCACTTGGTCGCCGAACGGAGCGTTGTACTGAGCGTAGTCGAAAGTGTCGAAGTGAGCGGAGCCGAAGTGTAAAAGTAGTGTTCCGAATTGTTAATTCGTAATTCGTAATTTCTAACTTCTAATTTTAATTATAAACACATGAAAAAAGAAACCGGTACTGTTCTTCGCTCTACAGGGGGCTTAAGCATAGTTAAACACGATAAAACTGGCGAACTAATTGAATGCACACTGCGCGGAAGAATTAGACTAAAAGGAGCACGGTCAACAAACCCTGTTGTTGTGGGCGATAAGGTTGTATTACACACCGACACCACGCACAATCAAACCGTTATTACAGAGATACTTAAACGTAAGAACTATATAATCCGCCGAGCGACAAATCTTAGTAAAGAGAGTCATATTTTGGCTGCCAATATTGACAACTTTTATATTATAGCAACTCTGGCAGAGCCAAACACCTCTCTGATGTTTATTGACCGCATGCTGATTACTGCCGAAGCCTACCGTATTGATGCAAAAATAATATTCAATAAAATTGATTTGTATAAAGATAAAGAGCTGCTTGAAAGATTTGCAGAATATATAACCATCTACGAATCAATAGGATACAAATGTTTCCGTGCCTCTGCATCAGAAAACATAGGGATTGATGATATTAAAAACGATATGGCTGGTAAAGTATCACTGTTTGCAGGTCATTCAGGAACCGGAAAAAGTAGTTTGATAAACAGAATAGACCCGTCACTAAATCTTAAAATCGGTGATATTTCAGAGGCACATAAACAGGGCAAGCACGTTACCACATTCGCCTCAATGTATGAAACTGTCAATGATAGCTATATAATTGATACTCCGGGCATAAGGTCTTTTGGTTTGATTGATATTGACCGAGATGAGTTATATCACTTTTTCCCGGAAATATTCAAATCGTCCGAACATTGCCAATTTTACAACTGCACACACGTTCACGAGCCCGGGTGCAATGTTATTCAAGATGTTGAAGAGGGAATTATACCTGAATCGCGATATTTTAACTACGTTACAATATTTCTTGATAAAGATGACGAAAAATATAGACATGACGACTATGCGTAAATTTAAAAGGTAAAAGGTGCAAGTGTGCCACCCTACGGGTAGAGTTGTGTGCTGTGGCACACCCATAGGCTTGCGCCTATGGTTAATCAAATGTTGTTCTATGGACAAAATACAAGGTTTTTTAAATTTTACAAATGTTTACCCCAGACTCCGCAAGGACGAAATTAAGGGGTAAATACCGATGCTACAGACACATAGTCAAAAAGAGCGATGGCGAGGTTTGGACTATAGTAGCTGTCCAATCGGTATTATTTATTTCGACGATGCTCGTTTTGAAATAGTCACACTTCGACATACTTCGGCTACGCTCACTTCGATGGTTATTGAGCGAAGCGTCGTGCTGAGCATAGCCGAAGTGTCGAAATATTTCGCTCAGCGACCAAGTGCACCGCTTTTAACTTTTAACTAAATTAACAAATCATTAACATTTATTTTTATTCAATATATCCTAATATATATCATTGATAATCATTATATTACAAAAACGAGTAGTGGAAAACCACTACGCCCAATCCTTGAAAACAACTATTGCATTATAAGATTTTTTTGTTTTACTTTACATTGTTAAAAAGTGCAGATATATAATTAACTAAAAGTCAAATGTTATGAAACGAAATCTATTCTTTATTTTGTTTTGTGTAGCTTTATTTGCAACAGCAACAGCACAACAACAAGGATTTAACTACCAAGCGTCCATCCAAAAACAAGATGGCACAACGCTTCAAAACCAAGATGTCACTTTGCGGATAACTCTGATTGACCAAAGTAGCAATACTGCATACTATTCAGAGTTACAAAACAGCGCTACCAACAATCTTGGAGTTGTTAATTTAGTAATCGGGCAGGGCGAGGCTATATCAGGTAACTTCGCCACTATACCATGGAACAGTGGAACAGTAATGATTAAGGTTGAATTTAAAGCCGAAAACAACGATTTTGTTACTATAGGATCATCACCAATTATGGCTGTTCCTTTTGCTATGTACGCAGCAACAGGCAATCAAGGACCAGAAGGACCCGTTGGACCTGTTGGACCTCAAGGACCTCAAGGACCCACTGGACCTCAAGGACCTATTGGACCTCAGGGACCAGCTGGACAACAAGGCAATACCGGGCCTACTGGACCTCAGGGACCTGCTGGTCCACAAGGGCAACCAGGACCCGTTGGACAACAAGGTGAGCAAGGACCTATTGGACCCGCCGGACCGCAAGGCGAGCCTGGACCGGCAGGACCTCAAGGACAGCCCGGAGCACAGGGAGAAACCGGATCTGCAGGACCTCAAGGTGAGATAGGACCTCAAGGAGAACAAGGACCTGCCGGACCACAAGGCGAGCAAGGACAACAGGGTGAACCTGGACCTACAGGACCTCAAGGACAGCCCGGAGCACAGGGAGAAGCAGGACCCGCCGGACCAGAAGGACCAGAAGGACCAGCTGGACCACAGGGTGAACAAGGAGAACAAGGTGAACCTGGTCCGCAAGGAATTTCTATACAATGGTTAGGCTCATTTGACACTCCACCTGCAAACCCCACACTAAATCAAGCATATTACAACACATCACAAAAGAAATCATACGTTTACGATGGTTCATCATGGCAAATAATTACACAGGACGGACAAGACGGATTACCTGGACCAGTGGGAGAACAAGGACCATCTGGACAACAAGGAGTGTCTATACAGTGGATGGGTTCATTTGACACTCCACCTGCAAACCCCACACTAAACCAGGCATACTACAACACATCACAAAAGAAATCATACGTTTACGATGGTTCATCATGGCAAATGATTGCACAGGACGGACAAGCCGGACCACAAGGACCATCTGGAGGTATAT
>Ga0116183_1000462_pt1 | contig 47627 bp, 42 predicted proteins | sample AD_UKC078_MetaG_FD_89753 | JGI IMG/M metagenome (GOLD analysis project Ga0116183, IMG submission 89753) | Active sludge microbial communities of municipal wastewater-treating anaerobic digesters from USA - AD_UKC078_MetaG | ecosystem: Engineered > Bioreactor > Anaerobic > Digestate | place: USA...
AATCATATGTACGAGCTCGAAGCTCATGCGTCCTAACAATCTTTCATCGTACTTAACCAAACAGGTTCAATTATAACCGCTTTAGCAGATTTAATCAATACTTTTACCTTAGCATCATATGTGGCATTTTCCCACCCCAAAAACGAAATTAAAATTTTAGCTTTGGCCCCCGCTTGCCGTTCCATTAATTTCTACTCCAATTTTCTATTTTCAACCCTTCAATTTTATTAAAATGTTTTTCATTATTTTTTAGACTATAGATCAATATATCCTCATCAATCAAATATAATAATATTTCATGAATAGTCAATAATAATTCATGACAAATAAAAAAATTTACTTACGTTTTTGATTGTAAGATTCCATTAGCGATACGGCGAGTTTGTTAAATTTCTCTTTATCGTTCAGTTCCAGGAATTCCAGAACGTTCATATCGATATTCTCAAAAAGTATCTTCTCTTTATTAAAGTAGGTCATGGCGTTGGCAAGATATACGACAAAAACGGCGTCGGGATTGTTTTCGGCGGTTCGGGGATTGTGATGGCACTTTATGACTTCGTAAACTATATCGGGGAAGTTCCACTTTTTAGCGAGCAGCGCTCCCGTCAAACTATGGCTCAAACCGCCGGCGATATCTTCTATAACTTCTATCGGGAGGTCTTTATTCTCCATCGTTTGTTGAATTCTTTTATAAATATCCGGATTGATCCCTTCGACGACGATTTTTCCGATATCGTGCAAGAGCGTCGCCAGATATATATCGTCCACGTTCAGGTTGAGTTTTTTATATCTCATAAGGTCGTTAGCGTAGAACGCCGCCGTTTCGGAGTGCTTCATTATCTCCTCTATTCTATCCTGAGTAACTTTGTCTTTCAATAATCTCAAACTACTCGACAATAGTATGAAGTTGCTTATTGCGGTAGTGCCAAGTATCTGTATAGCGTCGCGGATATTTCTAACGGCGTTAAGCCGCGTATAGTAAGCGGAGTTCGCCATTTTCAAAACGTCCGCCGTAAGGGACGGATCCATAAGCACCTCTTTTTCTATATCTTCGATTTTCGCCTCTTTGTCGTTTAAAAGCCGTCTCAATCGATTGATATTTTCAGGAATCATCGGAATAGTATCGATTTCTTTTGCTATCTCCTCGGCTATCGTTTGTTCTTCCTCTTTTGAGACAAAACTAAACGGAACAGTTATTTTTATAACGGTTTCGTTCTCTTTTACGTTCATTTTAAAATTTTCGCGGGGCAGTCCGATCTTTCTAAAAAAAAGAAACGTCATTATAATACCGAGTCCGTCCCCTTCCATCGATTTGACCGGACGTTTGTACGCGTCTTTGAGATTGCCGAGCCGTTTGGAGTTATATATCGCTTCGTTAATAAGCCGTATCTCTTCGCCGTGGATTTTAAAATTATTGCTAATGCTCAAAACGAGCGTATTGTTAAACGACTGAAATCCGATTTTTATTTTAAAATCTTCTTGACGCAAATCCTCCAGCATTTTATCTTGATTGGCGGCGGAGTACTCCATAAAATCTTTTATTCCAATCAGATACTTTTGATTTATGTCCATATTCTTCTGTTTGAAATAAATCCGTTTTAAATTTGATTTATTAGCGTTGTTCATCAATTGCGTTATAACAAATTTGAAAGTCGTAATAAGGTTAGTTTTACCCATAGCGGTGAGATAGTTTGCCAATATATCGAATATGTAAATTTTGTCCGGGTATTCTAAGTATTTCGTCTCATAATAGACGCTCTTATCCGATTTTAAGAATTTCATAACGTCAAGATATGCAATATTTTTTCGAACGCCTTTAGCGTCGATAAGAGACTCGGAGTTCATCTCTTTAAGCTCTTCCATTTGCGCCATAACATCGGTATCCTCGGAAGAGCGTTTATCAAGAATATAGCGCGCGTATTGGTAGATATTTTCAAGAATAAGAGAGTTTGTCTGTCTCAATATAGCAAACTCTATTTTTTCGCCGGTTAACTCAAATTTGAGCGATATTTTGCCTTTCTTACTCATATAGCGGTTGAGGTAGTAGATCAAGATCGGATCTAGCGACCACTCCCTTTTTGCGTGAAGATACGCTTCGTCGTAAAGAAAGTTAAATAGTTTAACAATATCGGCGTCTTGACGGGTTATTTTATTAATTATCGCCGATATTATCTTAATAAGCCGCGACTCTATGGGGGCGCTACCGTTCGCAGATTCCGCGGGACTTCTTACGTTTGATATAATGTCCCCGATTTGCCGCCAGTTTACGGTCGTATCGTCCTTGCATTTATTTAGATATTTTATAGAATATTCAAAAAATTTTCCTATTCTCTCCTTCTCGGACTCGGTAAGAGTTTTCTTTTTTAATCCAAGTTTAAATATCTCGTCGGTATCCATTATTAAGCGCATTTTACCCAGTTTTGAAAATAACAGCGCTAATGCAAAAAAATAGGGATTTACGTCGACGACGGCCATTTTTATCTTCGACGCCTTTATCGTATAGTCCTCTCTATAGTCCAGTTCCTCGCGCTTTATGTAAGAGTCGAGAATATCGCCGTAAATTTTACCGAGATCTTGTAAAAGATACGTATCCGATGCAAATTTGATAACGTTTGACATCTCGTTTTCAAAAAATTTGAGGTAGTCGGATTTTGTCTCATACTGCTTTGTAACTTCAAGATTTTTTTTAAACTCCGCAATCTCGTCGGATATAATTCGTTTGACTTTCAGTATGTAGCTGTTTATATCGATAATCAGCGGATTTATTTTAAATACGTTTTTGGCGTCTTGAGAAATATCCGATCTCGACAACTCTATATTGTAATAATTAATAAGCGCTTTAATGGGATACCGCTCGATATCCTTTCTTAACTTGACGATCTCGTTTTTATAGGGAATTATATCCTTGATCGATTTGACAAAATTTATCCTTGATAGAGTTATCCTTCTCCTGCATCTATATCTGTTGGCGTCGAGATAGAGCGCCCTTGCGTAAAAATGATTCATCAATTTAGAGTACTCTTTAAAATTGGAGTAAATCGCCATAACAGAGCGCAAGATCTCTTCCGCCCCTTCGGCTTGCGAACAGAGTAAAAGAGAGAGATATTTGCTAAGATTTTTGATAATAGAAGAGGACTCTTCCTTATAATACGCATGTTCTACGTTAAAAAGCGCTCTATAATCAAACTCCTCTTTATTCAGCAGTTTAACCATACAGATCGTTAAAACAAATATTCTTGTTTTTAGCGCTTTATCAAACGCGCCGTTTTTTTTAATATCGCGCGCTATATCCAGAGCCGTTTCGTTAAGAAAAAAAAGCGCCGATCTCAGCAATATCTCTTTTTTAGCCTCTTTATGTTGAAAATATTTAATCAGAGTATTGACGAAATCTTCTCGATAAGAGGCGAATTCTTCAAGATTTACGATAACCGAGCCTCTGTAAATATCGTCTTTAATATAATCGATACAAAAACATAGATATTTTGTAAGAGCCGTTATATAATTGTGCATATTTTGCGATTTGGAATAGTTTAAATCGTCGCGGAGATACTTTGAGCAATAGGAAAAACAGCCGGGGGACGGTTCAAAATTGGCAAAGTAATATAACGCGCAATAATTTCTTCCGAGGTTATTAATTAATAACTTTTCATTTTCGTCGGCGTCTTTAACGTCCGCCGATTCAAGAATGTTTTTTGCAATATCCAGATATAAATTTATTTCATTCGGGTCGTTCAGCTCCCTCGCGTTAACGTATAACCTGAGAGAGATATAGGAGATATAATAACGTTTTTTATCAAAATCAAGCTCCGCGTCGATATGCGCAAGTTTGTTCAACAAAAAATCTAAAGTAGCGAAATCGCTTTTGAGCTCTTTGAATTTATTATTATCCGGATAAAAAGGGTAGTTATCATATCTGCTTATCAAAACGTCGATATGCGATACCGCCTTATCCGTCTCTATCGTTTGCAAATTCTGCAGATTCGAGGGAAGATTCTCCTTCTGCGACAAAAAATTCTCCGCCAAATCTTGACTATTAAATAGCTGCTTTACGACAACGTCTGTTATTAGCTGGTTTGATATCATTACCGACTACAACTCCCCGAGCGCTTTAAGAGATATCTCATTATAATATTTTTTTTCCTCTTTTACAATAGTAATTCCGCAAACGCTTCGATTATTTTAAAATGAAAATCTAGTTTGACTTGATAAATTAACCTTAAAGTTTATTATATTGTTTCAAATAATAATCGTCGGTTAATAAAGATATGCCTCGGTTTACAGATTGTATTAATAACGCCCGATCAAACGGATCTTTGTGAATTAGCGGAATATCGTCTAATTTTTGCAAATCATCGATTGTTAAATCCAAAAGTCGTATAGAATGTCTTTTACAATTTTTGACGATGAAATCTACGATATTTTCTTCCGTTTTAAATTTTCCTATGGTTGATTTTATAATAAGTTCCCATGCCGAAATAACGCTTAAATATATCTCGTTATCGAAATCTGTTATAATTTTAGAAATTTCCTCGTCAAGTTTTGAGTCATTCCCAATATACCAAAGAAAAATATGAGTATCTAGCAAATATTTCATTCAAAACCTAAAACTTTTAGTTCTTCTTCAGATAGGGGAGTCGAAAAGTCGGAACTCATTGTAAAGGTATTTTGGGCAAGCCCAATGGGACGGCTTTTCAATCGTTTTTTTTCAACTTTTTTCTCTAATAAAAAATCGATAAAAAGCAGCGCTTCGCTTTTCAAATCTTCCGGTAAATTTTCTATTTTTTTATTTATCAAGTCGGCGATCATTTCAACATCCTCTTTATGAATATAATATTTTAGTTTTATAAAGTCAATTTTTAAAATTTTAAAATGAAAATCTAGTTTGACTTGATAAATTATATTTAGTATATTTGATTCAGAATTAATAACAGATCCAATAGGATTCATAAGGAGTATCTTTATGAAAAGATTAGCGTTAGTTTTGGTATATTCGGCTTTAATATCTCTCGTTTATACTCAAAATCTTCCGGAATTAACGGGCAGAGTCGTCGACGTAACGGGAACTCTAAGCCCGGCCGAAAAAAACGATATTGAGAAATTCCTTGAGAACTTCGAAAAATCTACCGGCGCTCAGATGGTAGTCGCTATAATAGATACTTTGAGCGGCTACAGCATAGAAGATTATTCTATCAAGCTCGCCGAAAAGTGGCAAATCGGGCGAAAGGGAATCGACGACGGCGTTATAATCCTTGTATCTCTCCGCGATAGAAAAATGCGAATCGAAGTCGGATACGGGCTGGAAGGGACTATTACCGACGTTTTAGCGTGGAAAGTAATAGAAAAATTTATGAAACCGCATTTTGTAAACGGAGACTACTATTTGGGGCTCAAATCGGCGGCGATAGGTCTGGCAAAACTTGTAGGTTATAAAACGGATAGTAAGAACGCTTATATAAACGACTCAAAATACGCCTCTAAAATACGGAAACAAAATACGGAGAAATTAAAAAATAAATTTTTATTCCCAGTTTTGGCTGTTTGTTACGCTCTAGGACTTGGAATAAGAAGAGCTTTTAAATCTTTGATCAACTATAGCGGAACGGCTCCCAAAATAGCTCTATCCATTTTAGCGCCGATCGCGACGTTGTTGTTAATAGCGCTATTCGTTCTACTTCAAGGAACGGCGATAATATTTCTGATAGCCATGATACTCGGTACTCTCGGATCGACCGTTTTTTACCTTCTTGCAAGCGATTCGGGCGGCGGATCGTCCGGGGGAGGCGGTTCGTTTAGCGGCGGAGGGGGCTTCTCAGGAGGAGGAGGCAGCTTCGGCGGGGGCGGAGCGTCCGGAAGCTGGTAAAGAGTATATAATAATTTTATAGATGGATTATATTTTTATTAAAAATCTAAAATATTTACGTTTTTTTGTAAAATCAATTAAAACAATCAATGTTTTTATTGTTTTTTTTTGAATATATGTAGTATATTAAACAATGAGACTAATTATGAATAAGGAGGGTATTATGAAAAATAATATCAAGAAAACTTTTAAACCGGTATTTTATGTACTTGCGGCATTAGCTCTGTTGTTCTCAATTGGATGCCCCGGAGCAAGCGGAGGAGGCGAAACGGCGATCGACGATTCGGCGAGCGACGTTAAGATTATACCTTCGGCTGTTTTTTCTACGGGGGATCTAGCCGGCATTATAGACAGAAGCGTCAACAGAAACAGAGCCGGCAACGAGTTTTTGACCGTCGATACGGTAGGCAAACTTCTTATGCCTCTTTTTACTGGAATTAAACTTACTACTGAAAATCTTGAAACGACAAAAGAGTCTGACGATTCTTTTACTATCAAAAGACATTTTGGAAAATACATGAATAGATCCGTTCTTATCAACGTTAAACCAAGTTCTTCCGGCACCGTGATAAAATACTATCAGGACGTAGACAACGATACGATAAAAGATTCGACCGATATAGAGATAGGTACGGCGACCGTTGCTTACGCTCAAGCGAATACCCCGTCTCACGGCAGTTGGGAATTTTCCCAGTCATTAAATAACCCTTTTGGCGGAGAAAGTTTCAAACTCGACGCAAGCGGCGATTACGGTCCGACCGGATTTCTGGGAAACGGGAAATTCGTTATAGCGACTAACGATTACTCCGGTAATTTCGACGTTACATGGACGGAAGTCGGCGGATACAAAACCATTAGAGTCAGAGACGGCTCTATAATGCCAAAAACGACTATGACGGCTGATTATTTTCAAGTTCCGAGCCTGAATATAACCATTGAGATAAATTCGACCACAAACGCTTCAGAAGTAAGAGAGGTTACCACGACGGAAGAAATAGACTCTTCCGGGAACAAAGTTAAACTGGAGAGAAACATTACGACAAACAACGATCAAAACGGAATAGTAACGTCGGGAAGCTATATAATATATAAAACAGTTTACAATTCAGAGGGAGCCGTTACAACCCCAAGATATTTGCTAACAGAAGGAGAAGTCGATCCTAACGCTACTACCACCACAAATCCCAACGCTACGACTACTACGACAATTCCGTCAAATCTCCCCGCGCCTTACGCTTATTATTCCTGCGATGCTGATGTTGTCGATAACATTTTAGCAGATGATAGCGGGAATAACAGAACGCTGACAAGGAATGGTACTAATTGGCAGTTATCAACAAGTCACGCTAAAAAAGGAAACTCGATTAGATTATCAAATAACGACATGTCTTCAAGCGGGACATATCTGTATGGAAGCGGATTTCCGGCATTTGACAATCTTGCTCTAACTGAAGGATTTTCAGTCTGTATGTGGGTAGCAAGAGAAAACAGTACAAGTTATATTTTTAGTATGACTGATAAAAATAATACTTCCGGAATAGAAATAGCAATGAAAATAGATAATAATAGATTATCAGCTTTCATAACTGGAGGACGTCAAGTAACTGATAATACTACGACGATCTCTAAAAATGTTTGGACTCACGTTTCTGCAGTTTGGAAATTTGACGCTTCTTCCGGGAAATATAAAGTTACTATCTACACGAACGGAGTAGAAGTAAATGAAATTACAGCAGAAAGGGAACCAAGTTCATCAGGAAATATTTCTATAGGAGCTGTAGGCGGAAACTCAGGAGGTTATGTTTATAAGGGATTGTTAGACGAAATTAGAATTTACGATACAGCTCTAACTGCGGATCAAATAAAAGCGGATATGGCTTTAAGTCAATAATCTAACCCTTAAAAAAAACGGCGTTCAAAAAAAAACGCCGTTTTTTTTATCTTTCTGCATAACGTTTTCAAATTCAAATTATAAAAATTTTGTTCAAAATAAATTTTTTAAATTATTTCTTGACAAACGACCGCGCGGTCAGTTAAAATAATATTTTTCAAATATTATTATTTTTGGAGATTTTATGTACGAAAATTTAAGAACCTTGGTCGACGTTATCTATAATTCCAAAGAGAGATTTCCGGATAAGGATTTTTTACAGCATAAGGATAGGGGCGTCGAAAACAAATTTCAATCTATTTCATACAGAGAATTCGTAGTTTTTATGGAAAACTTATCGGCGTCTCTTTACGGCATTGGCGTTAGAAAAGGGGATAAGATCGGATTTATTTCGGACAACTGTTACAAATGGTTAATTGCAGATATGGCGATACAATCGCTTGGAGCCGCCGACGTCCCGAGGGGGTCGGACTCTACAGCCGACGAAATATCTTATATACTCAATCATAGCGATTCAAAATTTTGTATTGCCGAAGATCCCGCGCAGGTAAATAAGATTCTAACCGAATATGATAATTTCTCCGGTATAAAAGACTTTATTATTCTTTTTGGAAAAATAGAAGATATCAAATCCTCCGATAAAACGATAAGATTTCATCATTTTGACAATCTTTTGAAAGACGGCGAACAGTTAAAAAACAGGTATAAGCGCGAGTTAGAAGAAATTCGAAATTCAATAACGGAGGAGGATTTGGCTACTATAATCTATACGTCCGGCACTACCGGTCTTCCCAAAGGGGTTATGCTTTTACATAAAAATATTCTACAAAATTTACACTCTATGCCGTCAATAATGCCCGCTACCGAAAAGGATAGATGGGTATCGATTCTACCGGTTTGGCACGTATTTGAGAGAACGGTTGAATATTGTATAATGGTTACATGCGGCTCGATGGCTTATTCAAAACCTGTTGCAAAATATTTACTTCCGGATTTAGCGGAAATTAGACCGACCTTTATGGTTTCTGTTCCCAGAGTTTGGGAAGCTCTCTATACCGGCATTATAGCGAACGTTAAAAAAGGTTCAAAAATAAAGGGTTTTCTATTTAAGTTTTTTGTGGCTATAGGAACGGTCTATATGAAACAAAAGCGAATTTTACTAAATAGAGTTCCTATTTTTAAGAAACCTTTTTTCCTTGTAACATTTTTCAAAAAATTACGGGCGGTTATAACTATCTCTCTTTTATTTGTTTTAGACGCGCTTGGAGACATACTTGTCTTTTCAAAAATTCGAGAGAAAACCGGCGGCGCTTTAATATGTCCGATTTCCGGCGGCGGCGCGTTGCCCGAGTACGTCGACAACTTTTTTTCAACGATCAAAATTAATATTTTTGAAGGATACGGTCTAACCGAAACGTCTCCGATAGTATCGGTCAGAGATTTTTACAGACCCGTCGCAAAAACAGTCGGCAAGCCGGCTCCGGGAGTCGAAGTTATGATTGGCGACGATAACTGGAATAAGCTCCCCAATCAACACGAAAAAGGGATCGTATATGTAAAGGGGGATCTTGTTATGGCCGGATATTACAAAGACAAAGAGAAAACAGACGCCATAATAAAGGATAATTGGTTTAACACGGGCGATCTTGGGAGACTTACAATAACAGGCGAGATTCAATTATCCGGAAGAGCAAAAGACACTATCGTACTAACGGGCGGCGAGAACATCGAGCCAAATCCAATTGAAGATAAACTTTTAGAAGAACCGCTTATTAATCAAGTTATGGTAGTCGGTCAAGACAAAAAAACTCTTGGCGCTCTCGTAGTTCCGGCGAGAGAACCGCTGGAAGAGTTCGCTAAACAGAACGGCATCGCTTTTAAAGACTTTAAAGATTTGTGTAAAAACGATAAAGTTTTAGAAGAATACTCAAAAATTATAAAACATAGGATAAGTCATCATACGGGATTTAAGAATTTTGAAAAAATAACCGGCTTTGTATTATTGCCCGATCCTTTTGAAGTGGGAAAAGAACTAACAAATTCTCTCAAGATGAAAAGAAACGTTATCTCGGAGAAATATAAAAAGGAGATCGAAGATATTTATAAAAAGAATTAACTTATTACTATCGATCAAAGAAAACTTAAGGAAACGACGCTTTATAAATATTTTGACAAAACTTTTTTTATAAGTTATACTTGCGATAAATAATAAGATATTTGGAGATAAAATGTTTATAAAAAATCTTTTTGAAAAAGGAAAGCAAGTCGTTTCCTTTGAGGTTTTCCCGCCGAAGAGAGACGACGATCTTGACAAACTTTACGATACTATAAATGAATTAAAATCTCTCAATCCCGACTACGTTTCGGTTACCTACGGAGCGGGGGGGAGCAATAGAGGCAAAGCTGTTGAAATAGTTTCCACGGTAAAAAACAAGATCGGTATAGAGGTAATGGCTCATCTTACCTGCGTTAATTCCACAGTTGAAGATATAAAAATTGTTTTGGATCAGCTAAAAAACGCAAAAATCAAAAATATTTTAGCTTTGCGAGGCGATCCTCCTATGGGGTCGGTCAATTTCACTAAAACTATCGGCGGATTTGGTTACGCTTCGGAGTTGGTAAAGTATATCAGCGACAACGGGGATTGGTCTATCGGAGTGGCAGGCTACCCCGAAGGGCATATAGAAAATAGGGATTTGTCCAGAGACGTTGATTTTTTAAAAAAGAAGATTGATAACGGCGGAGATTTTGTTATAACTCAACTTTTCTTTGACAACGCGGATTTTTACAAATTTAGAGATCTTTGCGTTAAAAAAGGGATAAACGTCCCGATAGTACCGGGAATTTTTCCGATTTTAAACTACAAAGGGATAAAGAAATCCACAGAACTCAGCGGAGCTAAATTCCCGGCAAAACTAAACGAAATATTGGAGAAAAATCAGGATAATCCGGACGAAGTTGAGAAAATTGGAGTCGAATACTCTTCTAATCAAGCGATAGATTTGATTAACAACGGCGTAGACGGCATTCATTTGTATACAATGAACAAAAGCAGGCAGATTAAAAGCATTTACGATAATATAAAAAATGTCTTAAAAAGAATTTAACGTCGAGACTTTATGAAAAAACTTCTATTTTTCGCGCTTTTTGTTTTTGTTATCCCCTTTTCTTTGTTCTCAAAAAAATACTCTATCAAAGAGCAGGATATAATTATTTTTTTATCTTTGGCGGAGGAATATAAAGTTTTATTATCCGGTTTATTAAGCGAAGAAGAAAAAAATCTTAAACTCAGCGAAACTTTTTATCTCGATAACGAATCCGTTAAAAACGAAACTAAAATATTTCTAGAGAAAAATAATTGGAGTTATGAGAAATTTGAGAATTTCTTATACGTAGTCGGAGCTACTCTCGACGCGCTATCCTATTCGGAAGTCTTTGGCAATTACGACGACGTATTGCTCGAAGATATTTCAAAACCGTCTGTTTTTCTGGTTAAAAAATACAAATCCAAACTCGCGGAATATTTTGATATAGAGAATTTTGACCTTCCTGAGCCTAACCTGGAATAAAAACCAAAGCGCCAGACTATTTGTCGGCGAATACAGATTTTCTCTTTGAAGTAACCAGCCTGTAAAACTCGTTCATATTATGTATCGTTATTTCGTTAGGTTTAATAGTAACCCTATTTTGTCTGGAAAGGTGATTCAATATCTCGGAACATTTAACTTTATCAAGTCCGCACCAATTTGCAACCTGTTCGGAATTAATATTAAAAGAGACCTCTTTTGTATCCGTAATATTAATATTCTTGTTTTCGGCAAGCATAAGAAATACGTCCGCGACTCTCGCTTCAGGTTCGTTTAAAACAAGAATCATCAACCTTCTTTTTTGGTCGTAAATTCTTTTTGCAAAAATCTTCAGCAACTTGATCGCCAACTCGGGCTTAGCCGTCATTAATGACTCAAAATTAGCCTTGTTAAATTCAAGGACTTTAACGTCGTCCATTGCAATTATAGTCGCGCTTCTTGGCGCCTCTTCGAGGATCGACATCTCTCCAAATATCTCCCCCGGTTCGAGTATATCCAGAGTTTTTTCAGAATCTGAAGAAATTTTGTTTATTTTTACCCTACCTTTCAACAAAAAATAAAATGTATTGCCCGGTTCGTACTCGCAAAATATTATCTCATTTTTTTTATAATTTTTACCAAATTTTTCAATAAAAGCTGGACCAAAATCCATTAAGCCGGCCATATTAAATCTCCTTCAGAGCTTTGTGAGTTTTTCTATATATATCGTCGCTAGGTTTTGTTATACTCAATATTTTCTGAAAAATCTCGGTCGCCTTTGATTTGTCATTAATCATCTTATAAGAATTCCCCATAAAATAGAGAGCAACCGCCGCGTCGTTAAATTTCGGATTTTTTGAGAGAAAAGAAGAAAAATGCTTTATACAATCGTTATATTTCTTTACATAATACAAGCATTTGCCGATCTCAAAAGTCGCTAATATTTTATACTCTTCGTTATCCGATTTTAATACCTTTTTAAACTCATTAAAAGCGTCGCCGTATTTGGAGCTACTCATAAAAGAGACGCCTTTATAATATATCTTTTCCTCTTCCGAGGAGTACGACTTATCTTCTTCAACGGCTTTTTTTTCCGTATAAGCCGGATTTGTAGTCGGATTCTCCAAATTCGGAGTCGGACCTCCCCCTTCTCCATAATTATCCAGAGCCGACTTCGCCATCGCCAAGCGCTGTTTGGATATCGTAGACAACTTACCCGTTGGATAATAATCGAGATATCTGTTATAAACGGTAATCGCTTGAGAATATTTCTTATTTTTCAAGTAATATTCGCCTATATTGAAAAAATCGTCGGACGGATCGCTTGTCACCTTGTCCGTAACGAGAGACTGCACCTGTTTGCCGATCCTCCTGAGTTGATTAGAAAAAACTTTCAGCATTTTTAGTATTATGCCGGTATTCTTGGTTATCAGCGCTTCAAAATCATTCGAATTAAATTCTATAATTGTCGAATTTGCAGAAACTTTCGCAGTCTCTTCTCTAGGAAACTTAATAAGACCGGATTTTACTCCAAAAAATTCTCCGTTAGATATAAATTCCGCCTGCTCTTCGCCTGTTTGCAAATCTTCAAATTCTAGAGTAACCTTCCCCTCTTTTAATAGATAAACGGAATCGGCTTTATCGCCCATAAAATAAATAATCGATCCCGGTTTAAAATTTATCATTCGAGGCGCCATGACACTCCCCCTGTCAAGAAATATTCTTTACTTATCAATACTCTTGTTTATCGTTAAATACAGTATATAAAAAAATTATCGGTTTTACAATACAATAAATGAAAAAATATTTATTATTTATTGTAAATAAAATAAATTGAAAAAAATGTAATCCGTCAGTTTTTTGGGGTAAAGAAATGGATAACGCGGTCTGTCTCAAAAAAAATGACACATATGAAACAAATATTTTTTATTCCCCAAAAAACTGACGGGATACGAAAAAAATCGGCGCTCTACGCTTAGTATGTAAAACGCCGTAATATAAAGCGAGCGTCGGGGACGGGCGTTTTTCACCTTGAAGACGAGAAGTTTAAAATGACACATATGCGTCAATTTTTTTTGACGCATATGTGTCATTTTTATATATTAAGGGGAGCGGGGCCGCTCCGGTTGTTAATCATTCGATAAGTAATCGTAATTCTCAACTACAGTATCCAAGACAATTTCCAGAATATTGTCAATCCCTTTTTTTATCAGCTCTTTCTCGCCTCTTTTTTTCTCAAAAACTATATCGGATACGGCTAACATCGTCGCGGCTTTTATATTATACTTCGCCGAGAGAAGAAATAAGGCGTAAGACTCCATTTCGACGGCAAGGGCGCCAAATTTGGCGTATTTTTCGTAAAGATCAAAACTATCCTCGTAAAAAGTCTCGGAAGTCAAAATCGAGCCGCAATGAGTTTTGTACGATTTGCCGGCAGACTTGTCAAACAGAGCCCGCGTCAATCCAAAATCAGCGCCAGCCGAAAACGCTCCTCCGTTAAAGTAGCTGTTATAAATTCCGTGAGAGGAGTGAGCGTTGAACGCGAGAACTATATCCGAGATATTAACCTTCTTATTTATCGAACCGCAAGTTCCGACTCTGATCAAACTTTTTACCCCTAACATATTCAACTCTTCTAAAACAATCGATATAGACGGACTGCCCATCCCGGTCGTCTGAACGGAAATATCTCTCCCTTTATATTTTCCGGTAAATCCGTACATAAGTCTATACTCGTTGAATAATTTTGCCGATTCCAAAAAATTCTTTGCGATATACTCGGCTCGTTTCGGGTCTCCGCAAAGCAGAACTATTTTTGCAACATCCCCTTTTTGCGCTTCAATGTGTATTGGCATAACGCCTCCTTATTTTTTATTTTTATTTTTTAAATGCGCCGGAATCATTTTATTCCGCGCAACCTTAAAAGCAAATCTCATTACCTCTTCGTTTGAGGGCTCTCTTTTGAACTTCCTCCGAAGAATAAGAATTATCGCCATCAGATCGTTCTCGCTTAACAAAAGATAAATAAGCCGGTCTCTCTCGTCCGGAGTCATATCTTCCCACTCTACCATTCCGGTTTTCCCCTAACTTAGTTTTTATAAAATAGTATGCCAAGCCCTGTTGTCAACGCAAATTCCGTCGGTTTTTTGGGGAGGAATGACATCTTTTGAGACAGTTCCTTTAAAATGACACATATGCGTCAAACTATAAGATAAAACACAGCGTCGCATATGTGTCATTTTTATCCTTAACGCCATATGCGTCGATTCCCTCGCCCCAAAAAACCGGCGGGGTCAAAAAATTATAGCCCATCAGGTCGCTATTTTTTTATCATAATCCACTCTTTACAAAAACGGGCGGTCTCTTCAGACCATTTTTTGTATTCCGCATATTTATCCGGAAAAACCAACGCGTCGTCGTAAACCGTCGAAATTTCAAGTATAAGTTTTTCGTCTTTTATGCTATATTTTCCCGAAAAGACTCCGCCGCTAAATTTTACGTTTAGGTCCTCGGGATAATGATAAAATTTGTATCCATCGGGGACTCCGATAACAAATTTTATCCTCTCATAAGAGACGTCTCCCGCGTCGTACGGAAATCGCCTATACGCTTTTGCCGTCGACGACGCGTCTCTTTGTATGGAAGGCATAGTAAAAAATTTGAAATTTTCTCCCGAAGAAAACGTAAAATTACGGATTAAATATTCTTCCTGAAACGCTACCTCTTTTTTATAATCCGATAGATCGTTTAGGAAAGAGTAATTTTTTATTGCAACGTCCGATCCTAAAGATTTTGTTCTCATTCTCAACCAATTCTCAAATTTCTCCTTAGACAAGCGCCGCTTATCTCTCCATGAAGTTTGATATACTCCGGTAAGCGTCGTCGTCCTTTTTAAAGTTAGGTCGGCGCCTGAAATATCGCATATATAATTTATTTCTATCCCGTTTTCTTCGGCGTTAAGTTTATCGAGCCGCGTTAACGATTCGTCCGATCTTGATATATTAAGAGCTTCGGCGTAATTTGAAGATAAGGGTCTTTGTCCCGACGAATAATCTTGATTTTCAAAGCTATAATATAGACTAATACCGCCGTTATCGTATTTGCACAATACCGAGTCGTATTGTCTTAACGAAGGACATTCTGAAACTACGGCGCAATCTTTGTAATCTTTATAAAAAATCATCTCTACGTTGACGCCGAGCGCGTTTGCCAGACGGGTAAAATAATACGATTTATCCAGGACGTTCAGATAAGAACTATTAACAAGAGTTTTATCGTCTAACGGAGTATATCTCGCTTGACTGAAAGGAACTCTTGCCAATTCTATATTCCTGTTTATGCGGTCGTAAATTTGATCCAGCGTCTCTATTTCGTTTTTACAAACTCCCGCATATTTTAAGCTATAATCCTTTATTTCGTCGGAATAATCGTTTTTAAAATATTTATTTTTATAATTTTCTTTTATTGCGTCAAAATCCCCCCCTAACGACGCGTACGCTTTAGGAAGTATCATGCTATACGAAGGTATATTGTCCTCGTCTACGACGTAACCGGGAAGATTATCAAAACTTGCCGAAAAATATTTTGAGTTTCGGACAATATTCGGCTTTGGATAATCGATATACCCGTCGTAAAATTTGACGTTTAATTTTATAGACAACGGATTATTAATTTCAATAATTTTTTTTTCAACCGGCTCCGATTCAAGAATATTTTCTTCTATATAAAACGGCGACGACAAACCGTCGATTTTCCGAACAATCTCAGCTTCCCAAACAAAAACCGATTCTAAATCGACGTCTTTCAGACCGAATTTTACTCTTCTCAACTCGTCGTAGTTAGGGTATGAATTATTTATAGGCTCGTCGTTAACCGCCTCTTCGTCTACCGTAGAGATACCGCCGTCTTTCAATATTGTGAAAGCGTATTTTAACTTTACGTCGGAATTTGTTTTTAGATAGTAAAAATATTGCGTCGAAGCCTTTTTTCCATCTTCGTTTAAAATTTTTATCCCCTTTTTAATATTTAATCGGTAGGTATTATTGTCTAATATTTCGTAAGACATTTTTGAAAGAAGCGTAACGTAACCGTTTTCTTGAGAGCGTCCCCATTTTTTTGACGATTTTCTGATAAATTGTATATCTTTGTCTTTTATCTCGTCGACCTTTTTTACGTTTTCATATTCTCGATATTGTCTGAATTGAATTTTATTTACAGACTCCTTGTTAAACGTTCTGTTTTCCCCATTAATCATAAAGACGACCTCTTTATCGGTTGCAGATATCAATTTGCCTTTGTATTCCGCTCCGTTGTTTAATATTATAATATGAAAGCCGGTTTTAGTCTCGGATTCCGAATTTGGACCGAAAGAGACGCAACTTACGATAATAACAAATAGGAGCAAATAACTGATTTTTTTCATCGAACCTCTCCGTAAAGTAAGGAATTTTAACTATAAAAGTTTTGATATAAAATCTATAAGTTCGTCGTCGTCGTAATCTACCGGATTTCCGTTCATACTCGAACCGCGAGATCTTTCGACTATCTCTTTCGATAGTTCTCTATTTATACCGAGTCTTTTTCGATAATCATAATAAAGCCCAATTATTTCTTTTTTTCCGCAGGTTTGTTTGAAGTTTCAAAACTCTTTTTAACTTTCTTCATTCGTTTTTTTCCAAAAGTTCCTCTAGAAATCTTACCCTTTTTTGTCCTCTTATCGCCCTTACCCATTCGATACTCCTTTATATTGATGAAAATTAATTATTTCAGAATAACTCTTCCGTTTATAGTATTATAATTTATTATAAAAGTCAAAAGAAATCAATATTTGGTTGCGCCCCGCCGTTTTTTTTGTAGGATAAAATTAATTTTACGTAGAATAGACGTATTTGGGATAATTTTCGATTAGGAGCGCGTATAACAGCAGTTTTCGAGCGGTTATACTTAACAGTTGTGTCATTTTACCCAAAAAGTCGTTTTTCAACTTCTCAATTCTTAATTTTTTGCCAACAAGTTCAAGAAATCCTTCCAACCCGTATTTCATAACGCCGTTATAGAAAAACAAGATAATATCTCGAACCGTCGAAGCCATACCGAATTCGTTATACAAGGAATGCCATCTTTTTATTTGAAGATAGTCCGCTTCGCTGATTCTAAGATATTTATCCAGCCTTTTATCGTCTGTATTGTCTATAACGGCGTATTCGGAGCGGCAATTTCCGACTATTCCCTTCATTTTTGAGATTTTTTTGTCAATAAGGCGAAACATTGTTTCAAATAGTTTACTGAACGTATTAACTTTGAACTCTTTTAGTAGAAAATCTATAACGTTATTATTCATAGATTCTGACACGATAAAATGGAATAGATGTTTTTTGTTTTTCATAAAGTTTTCTCCTTTTCTTTTATATATATAACAACTAAAAGTAGAAAACGTTATACAAAAATTTGGATAAATTTTAAAAAATGATAAATATTTTGCTAATTAAAAAAAATGACACATATGCGTTTATTTTTATCGAGGAGCGGAGCGGCGGTTATGAGACCCATATGTGTCAATTTCCAAGAAACCGACGGCGTACGTAAAAAAGTTGTCGTAACAAAAAAAATATTATTGACATTATACTTAAATTCTGTTATTAATGTCTTCGATTTGCCTCTGTAGCTCAGTCGGTAGAGCAGTGGACTGAAAATCCACGTGTCAGCAGTTCAACTCTGCTCGGAGGCAGATTTTTTATTTTTGCGCTCGCGATTATCAGATGAATAGACAAACAGATCTGCTTACCGTTTCCAATCTTTCCATCGGATTTCAGCTGGAAAAAGAGAAGTTCCTTGCCGTCGAAGACGTCTCGTTCAGTATAAAAAAAGGAGAAAGTCTCGGCATAGTCGGCGAATCCGGTTGCGGAAAAAGCGTAACGGCAATGTCTATTATCCGGCTTTTACCCATACCGCCGGCATATTTGAGCGGGGTTATAACTTTCGACGGAACGGATATACTCAAAGCCGATATAGAAGCGTTACATAAAATCAGAGGTAAAGAGATCGGCGTGGTTTTCCAGGAACCATCGACAAGTCTCAATCCGACCAAAACTATCGGGGATCAGATATCGGAGGTTTTTACGACGCATAATCCCGAGCTTTCCAAAGAAATAATTAAAAACAAAGCCGTCGAATTATTGTCAAAAGTCGGCATTCCTAACGCGCAAGAGAGATTTGGCTCGTATCCGCACGAGTTTTCAGGCGGAATGAAGCAGAGAGTATCGATCGCAATCGCGATTGCGCTAAATCCCAAATTGCTTATAGCCGACGAACCGACGACGGCGCTAGACGTTACCATTCAGGCTCAAATTCTTGACTTAATAAAAAAAATCCAAAACGAGCGCAAATCGTCGGTTTTAATAATTACTCACAATATGGGAATAGTCGCAGATTTTTGCGATCGCATTGTCGTAATGTATGCCGGTAGAATTGTCGAAAGCGCTAAGACCAAAGATCTTTTTAGTTCTACTTCTCATCCTTATACGATCGGGCTATTGAATTCTATTCCCTCCGCGACTAGCGATAAGAAGAAGCTCTATTCTATAACAGGCTCGGTTCCTCATCCCAAAGAGTATCGGAAGGGGTGCAGGTTTTTTGATAGATGCGAAAAAAGAATAACCGAATGCGAAAGCGACGTTCCTCCGCCGTTATTTAAAGTTGGCGAGGGTCATAAAGCCGCATGTTGGTTATATGAAAATACGGCGGAATAGATGGATTATTTAGTAAAAGTTGAAAATTTAAGTAAAAACTTTAAAATAAAATCAAATAAGCTCTTCAAACCGAAGAAAATACTCAAAGCGGTAAACGACGTCTCGTTCTTTATAAAACCCAACGAATCTTTAGGGCTTGTCGGCGAATCGGGGTGCGGCAAATCTACTCTTGCGCGGCTTATTTTGGCTTTATTAACTCCTTCATCGGGTAAAATTTTATTTAACGGAGAGGATATAACAAAATTCAGATTTAAAAAATTAAAAGACTTGCGTAAAAATATGCAGATAGTATTTCAAGACCCGTATTCTTCGCTAAATCCGCGAAAAACGATTCTCGACATCGTCGCGGCTCCCATTCGAGTTCATTATAGATTATCGAGATCGGAAATAGAAAAAAAAGTTAAAGAACTTTTAGATCTCGTCGGAATTTCGGATAAATATCTTCAGAGATACCCTCATGAATTCTCAGGGGGGCAGAGGCAACGTATCGGAATCGCGCGAGCTTTAGCGATTTCGCCTAAACTTATAGTTTGCGACGAGCCGGTGTCGGCTTTGGACGTTTCTATTCAGGCTCAGACTATAAATCTGCTGGAAGAGATAAAAGAGCGGCTAAAGTTGTCGTATCTATTTATTTCGCACGATTTATCCGTCGTAAGACACATTTCGGACAGAGTTCTTGTTATGTATCTCGGTAAAATTGTGGAAATTGCCGATAAAACGGATCTTTTTGACAATCCGTTACATCCCTATACAAAAGCTCTTATTTCCGCCATTCCGGTTCCGGAAGTTTCGGCGAAGAAAGAGAGAATTATTTTAGCCGGCGATATAGAACTGCCTATCGGGGAGAAAAAAGGATGCGTTTTTTCTTCAAGGTGCTATATGTCTCAAAAAATTTGTTTTGAAAAAAATCCCGATATGAAATATTTTGAAAAAGGCAGATCGGCTATGTGTCATTTTGTTTAAGAAAGAATAATTATGGAAAATATGAAATTTATCGATCTTTTTTCAGGAATAGGCGGCTTCAGAATCGCTTTGGAGACTTTGGGATTTGACTGCGTATTTTCTTCGGATATAGACAAAGAAGCCCGCAAAGTTTATAAAAACAACTTCGGCGAGAATCCGGAAGGCGATATAACAAAGATACCAAATAGCGATATTCCCGCTCACGATATACTATGCGCGGGATTTCCGTGCCAACCGTTTAGCGTATCGGGTAAACAGATGGGATTTGACGATACCAGAGGAACTTTATTTTACGACATAGCCAGAATTGCCGAGTACCGTCGCCCTAAATTTTTATTTTTGGAGAATGTTGCGAATTTTGTCAAGCACGACGGCGGTAAAACTTTACAAACCATTCTAAACGCGCTAAATTCTATCGATTACGACGTTTATTACGACGTTTTGAACGCCTCGTTATTTGGCGTTCCTCAATCCAGGAAAAGGGCGTATTTTTTATGTATCCGGAAGGACTTGAATTTTAAAACCTACGCTTTTCCAACGCCTACTTTAGAAAATATTTCTTTAAAAAATATTATTCTTGAAGATAAATACGTAAAAGATTTAATAATAGAGCGAAAAGACGTCTTTTTTGATAAAAACATCGCTTTAATGAATAATTATAAAAATAGTCAGTTAAAACCGATTAGAATAGGTTACGTCAACAAGGGGGGGCAGGGGGAAAGGATTTATAGCGAATACGGTCACGCGATTACGCTGTCGGCTTACGGCGGAGGCGTCGGGGCTAAAACCGGCCTGTATTATATTAACGGCGCCGTTCGCAAACTTCATCCCGAAGAGTGTAAAAGAGTAATGACTTTCCCGGAGAATTTTATAGTTCACGAAAGGGTGAATCAAGCGTATAAACAATTCGGAAATTCCGTAGTCGTAAAAATGATAAAAATAATATTTGAGAAGTTGTTAAAAGATAATAATCTTGCGAGGTAAGAGTAACGCAAAATTTTTACTATTCGTTTTGATAATCATTTTGTTTGAACCCTTATCCATTTCTTGGGAAAATTATATATGTTCGACTTTTCATGAATGTATAATTCATATTCGTCGTTCATTCCGGGAAGCCCTTGAAGATAATTAATAATATATGATGGATAATTCCATCTAAAAATTAGATCGCGTCGCATATTTTCAACGGAACCGTATAAAAAGAAAGTAGGTTTTTTTCTGGGAAAATCCAAATCCGAACCTATAATATCATAAATTAAATCAAATTCTTTTTGTATATCTATCGCATACTTATATTTTACATTTTTTTCATAATAGATTTTTAAGTTTTTACTTTCATTAATATTAAATTTATTATAAAAATCATCGAGAGCGTTTAATTTAAAAATATAAATTATAGAGAAAATAACGTTTATAAAATATTTCATAATTTATTATATAACATTCTAATCCAATAACGAAAAGCTTTTTATAAAATTTACTTTTCTCAAAATAAATTTATAAATATGCAATATATTTTTAAAATCTTATAAATTTAGCCGGATTTCGCGTCGCGGCGCTTCCTGATGAAAATTTGACACATATGATACCGACAAACAGCGGGCGCAACCTACTGCTTTAAAATTTGACGCATATGCGTCAAAAAATAAAATATTGCCAAAAAACTATTGACAATAAATAAATTCTAAACTAGAATATCCTAAGTCTTCCCGCAAGGAATCCGAATGCTCGCAGATACAAGATACAAGATACAAGATACAAGATACAAGATACAAGATACAAGAAATTATAAGGATTCCCGCCTAATTGTCAAGAAATTTTCGCAAATATTTTCATTTCTAACAAAATTTATAAATATTTTTTATTTTACTCGCGTTAATAACTGTTTTGGACGGTTTTATAATTTAAACTAAATTTTAGGAGCATTTATGAAAAAGAGAAGATTGTTTTATCTTTGCTCGGTTATCGCGATAGTTGCGACGGCGCTATTTATGAACTGTTCGGAGAGCGCTTTCAAATCGGCGGTCGACGATACCGGCAAGACTGCGACGACGACAATCGCTCCAACTACTACTACGTCGACATCGACTTCAACTTCGACTTCGATCACAACGTCGACTTCGATAACTACGACTACGACGACCGTAGTTGATCCGGCTTCTATGGTTGACGTTCCGGGAGGAAGTTTTTCGTTTCAAAATAGCTCGAACGTTACTCTCAGTCCGTTTAAGATGGGAAAATGCGAGGTAACCTACGGGCTATGGAATGAGGTAAAAAACTGGGCTACAACATCCGGCGGTTATACCTTTGCTAACGACGGACAAATGGGATACGGCGGAGATAATACAAGTAGCGATCCTGTAACTTATGTTAATTGGAGAGACTGTATAGTATGGTGCAACGCCTATACGGAGTATTACAATCTTACAAACGACTCGGATCTTACCCCCGTGTATTGGACTGACTCCGGTTTTACGATTCTGTTGAAAAAGTCGACTAATACGGAGAGCGTCAATACTACCCCCGGTAGCGAGGACAATCCTTACGTTAATTGGTCTGCAGACGGATTTAGACTGCCTACCGAAGCGGAGTGGGAGTACGCCGCTCGGTATCAAGACGGGTCAAGCTGGACTCCTTTGGATTATCTATCAGGAGCAACCGCCGATTATAACGATGCGACGGCATGCGCCGAGGTAGCGTGGTATAGAGGTAACAGCGGTAGTAAGACTCATAGCGTCGGAATAAAGAAGCCTAATCTTCTCGGTATATACGATATGTCGGGGAACGTTTGGGAATGGAACTGGGACTGGTATGGCGGAACTCCGAGCGGAACAGATCCGGCAGGTCCGGACAGCGGGTCTCTCCGGCTAATTTGCGGCGGAGGCTGGAACTACAATGCTAGCAATTGTCGAGTCGGCTACCGGCTTAGCTACTATCCGTGGTTCAGTAGCAACAACATTGGGTTTCGCCTTGTCAGGCGGTAGGGGTAGTCCTCGTCGGGTTTCGCCCTAAAGGGCGTAAACCCGACGAGGAACTGGAAGATTTTTTTATCTTAGCTCATATGTGTCAATTTCTTCCTCCCGTCCCCAAAAAACCGACGGGCGCATCAACGCGCGGTTTGAGATATTTATTCAGAATTTACCTAAGTTTTCCGGGGAGTCTTTATAATTTTCGAGAGCAAATTCTTTTTTCTTATTATAATACTCTTTAGCTTTATCGATAAGAGTCGGGTTAGTATTAAGCTCGGGGTCGTCCAGAACAATCTCCAAAAGGTAGTTGAGTATTTCCCCGATCATAGGAGACGGCTTGAGATTTAATTCTCGAATAAGATCGTTGCCGCTAATATCAAGGTCCGTTACTTTTAACGCGCCGTCGATTTCTAAGATATCTTTTATTCTCTCCTGAAAATCCAGGAAAGCTTTAGGGACGCCGGTCTTCGAACCGTTGCCGATTCTATCGGACTCTCTCAACTGAAATAGTTCCGGTAAATTCTCAAGCCCTACTTTCTTAATAAATCTTCGAACGGCTCCGTCGGTCCATTCGTCGGTGTAGTAAAACATATGATTGCGAATCAGGTTTCTTATCTTTTTTATATCTTCGCGCGGAAATTTCAGTCTTTTTAATATTTGATTTGTTATTCTCTCGCCGATTATTTCATGATTATAGAATGAATTCTCGTTTTCAATTTCTTCGCTTTTTTCTCTCTTCGTTTTAGGCTTGGCTATGTCGTGAAACAGCGCGGCGATTCTTACCAAATAGTTATCTTTAGGAGCGGCGTCGCAACTATATAAGTTGTGGTAATATACGTCGTACTTATGAAATTTATTTTGAACAACTCCATATCCCTCAAGAAATTCGGGTAGAATATGGCGCATGAGTCCCGTCTCTCTCAAATATTCTAATCCGATCGACGGTTTATCTGTCTGAAGTATTTTTATGAACTCGTCCCGTATCCTTTCGACAGAAATATTATTAATTAATTCCGCATTTCTTTTTATCGACTCAAAAGTTTCCTCTTCAATGCTAAAATTCAACTTACTTGCAAATCTGCACGCTCTCAACATCCTGAGAGCGTCTTCGGTAAATCTGTCGTCCGGATTGCCGATGGCTTTGATAATCTTACGTTTCAGATCTTTTTGTCCCTGAAATTTATCTATTATTTTTCTTCTATTTAGATCAAACGCCAACGAGTTGATAGTAAAATCTCTTCTTTTCAAATCTTCTTCGATAGAGCGGATAAATTCTACTCCGTCGGGGCGCCTGTTGTCGCTGTATTTGCCGTCCAGCCTAAAAGTCGTAACTTCAAACTGGCTCTCTTCATAGATAACAATTACCGTTCCATGCTGAATCCCTACGGGTATTACCGTCGAAAATATTTTCATAATTTCCGAAGGCGTCGCGCTAGAGGCAAAATCGTAGTCGCTGTTTTTATTACCCAGCAAATAATCGCGTACCGCTCCCCCTACAAGATAAAGTTCGTAGCCGTTCTTATGAAATATTTTTGCAAATCGTTTTACTACAGATGGAATTTTCATTATACAGAATTAGCATTAAATTTATTTCTTGTCAAATTGTAACGTCATTTTTGGGACAAAATTTAGTTATTTTAAAATATCTTGATATTCCTCAGAAAACGCTTTAAACTCCGTTTTAATCTTTTCCACTTCATTAATAATCTTATGAATATAATCCAAAGTCCTATCTCCTACTCGAGTTTTCGACACGCTGCCGTAGCCCGCGTTATACATAGCAAGCCCTTTGATTAGATTGTTCCCCGATTGATCCAGACACCATTTGATATGCATAGCCCCCCTTTCGATGTTCATATCGGGATTGAAAAAATCTTTTAATCTCATATCGGAAAAAACAAAACTGTTTAACTGACAAAGCCCTCTGTCTATACTGCCGTTTTTATTATAATTAACCGCTTTAACTTTAAAATTCGACTCAATTTTCATAATCGCAACCATTAATTCCGGTTCCAGTTCGTTTGCCAAAGAGTATTTATACGCCGAGCGGGCTATATGTTTCGACCCAATGTAATTTTCTAAAAATTTTATTTTCAGTCTGTCGACGGAACTCAGTTTTTTATCCTCTAAAAAACTATCGTCGAGTTCGACAATTCTCTCTGAAGAATCGTCTCCATACGCCGCTTTAGTCTTATTTCCGCTCGCAAAATTAACAATTACGACGACCGCCGCTATATATAAACCAAAAAGTAGAATATTTTTAAACTTTTTTAGTTTTTTTGTTTTTTCGGGCTTAAAATACTGATGCTGAATAATAACTCCGCTTTTTTCTTTCTTCACTCGTTTGCCCCCCGTCCTAATATAAGGATTCATGTTATAATTTTAGCGCAATAAGCGTTTTTGTCAATAATAATGTGTTTTTATTGACAAATGTAAATATTTCATTACAAAAAATATAACAATTTTAATATTTTTAATAATATTTCTTGACCCTAATATAATTATTGATTAAGTTATCAAAAAATAAAATTATGTATTGAGGGGTTATTTGGCAATGTCAAAAAATGATAGCATCAAAGAAGCGGGTATAGACGAAAACGCGGACAACGTAGTAAATGAAAAAGAAATCGACGCCGAAGAGATAGAAGGTTCTAACGACGAGGAGATCAAAAAAGACGCCGGCGAAAAAAAGAAAAAAGACGCCTTGCTCAAGGAGATCGAAGAGCTAAAATCGGCATCCCAGGCAAAAGAAAAAGAGGCGGCGGATTACCTTGATAAATACAGGAGAGTTCTGGCGGAAATGGAAAATTTACGAAAAAGAACTCAGGCGGATAAACAGGACTTTTTAAAATATGCAAATTTTAATATCGTAAGCGATTTTCTGGTAATACTGGACGATTTTCAAAGAGCTATAGACGCGGGAAAAGATCCCAACACCGATTTAGAATCTTACGTCTCCGGAATAGAGCTTATTGAGAAGCAAATTCTCGATCTGTTATTTAAAAAATACGGAGTAAAAAAATACGGCGACCCCGGCGAAGAATTTGACCCAAACATACATCAAGCGGTGATGATGGAAGAGGGGGATTTTGATAAAGAAGAGATTGTAGAAGTGTTTAGAAAAGGATACATGCTACACGATAGAGTCGTACGATCGGCTCAAGTTAAAGTAGGTAAACCAATAGGTTAATAAAACTATTTATATATAAGGAGAATGTATATGGGAAAAACAATAGGGATTGATTTGGGAACGACTAACTCGTGCGTTTCAATAATGGAAGGGAGCGAACCTACGGTTATCGCTAATTCCGAAGGACAAAGAACGACGCCGTCGATAGTCGGTTATACTACAAAAGGGGAGAGAATTGTAGGTCAGCCCGCGAAGAATCAGATGATTACAAATTCTAAAAACACGATCTTTTCCATAAAAAGATTTATGGGAAGAAGATTCGAAGAGGTGGGGCAGGAGACTAAACTCATACCCTACGACGTAGTTAAAGGACCGAACGGAGACGCAAGAATAAGAATTATAGATAAAGATTATTCGCCGCCGGAGATCAGCGCGGCAATATTACAAAAGATGAAGGCGACGGCGGAGTCTTATCTGGGTCAAACCGTTACGGAGGCGGTTATTACCGTTCCGGCGTATTTCAACGACGCTCAAAGACAAGCGACCAAAGACGCCGGAAAGATTGCCGGGCTGGAAGTTAAAAGAATTATTAACGAACCTACGGCGGCGGCTCTCGCTTACGGTCTCGATAAGAAGAAAGAGGGCAAAATTGCCGTTTACGATCTTGGAGGGGGGACTTTCGATATTTCTATTCTTGAGATCGGCGACGGAGTTTTTGAAGTAAAATCGACTAACGGAGACACTCACCTCGGAGGGGATAACTTCGACCAAAAAATTATCGAGTGGATGATAAGCGAGTTTAAAGGTCAAACCGGCATAGATCTGTCGAATGATCCGATGGCTCTTCAGAGACTAAAAGAGGCGGCTGAAAAAGCAAAAATCGAGTTGTCGGGTAAAGCGACCGCCGATATTAATCTTCCGTTCGTTACGGCGGACCAATCGGGACCAAAGCATCTGCAAATGTCGTTATCAAAAGCTAAATTTGAGCAATTAATAGACGACCTTGTAAAAAGAACTATCGAACCATGTAAAACCGCTTTAAAGGACGCCGATATGAAACCGTCCGATATAGACGAAGTTATATTAGTCGGCGGCTCGACAAGAGTGCCGATGGTTCAAGCGGTAGTTAAAGAACTTTTTGGAAAAGAGCCTTCAAAAGCGGTTAATCCCGACGAAGCGGTAGCGGTAGGCGCGGCGATTCAAGCCGGCGTTTTATCGGGAGACGTAAAAGACGTATTATTGCTCGACGTAACTCCATTGTCTCTCGGTATAGAAACTCTCGGAGGAGTTATGACCACGCTTATCAAGAAAAACACGACCATACCGAAGACTGAGAAACAGATATTTTCAACAGCCGCCGATAGTCAAACCGCCGTATCCATACACGTGCTTCAAGGGGAGAGACAAATGGCTTCGGCTAACAGATCGATCGGAAGATTTGATTTAGTCGGAATACCGCCGGCTCCAAGAGGAGTTCCTCAAATAGAAGTAACGTTTGATATAGACGCGAACGGTATATTAAACGTTAGCGCGAAAGATCTTGGCACCGGTAAAGAACAAAAGATAAGAATAGAAGCCTCTTCCGGTTTAAACGAAGAAGAGATCAAGCGAATGGTAAGGGAAGCGGAAGAACACGCCTCCGAAGATCAAAAAATGAAAGACCTTGCCGACGCGCGAAATCAGGCGGATAATTTGATTTACCAAACTGAGAAATCGTTAAACGATTACGGCGATAAAATCTCTCAAGAAGATAAAGATAATATTAAAAAATCTGCCGACGAATTAAAATCTATACTGAATACGGATAACGTAAGCGAAATTAAGGCAAAAATCGAAGAGTTGCAAAAAGTTTCTTATAAGTTAGCCGAAGAAATGTACAAATCGTCTCAAGCGTCCGGACAAAATCCTAACGCCGGAGAGGGAGGAGAACAAAGCGATAGTTCGGGTTCTTCCTACGGATCAAGCGGCAGTAAAGTTGAAGACGCCGATTACGAGGTTGTCGACGACGAAGAGAATAAACAATAGTTTATCATATAAACAAGGGGCTTTTCGTCCCTTGTTTATTAATTATAGAACGACCGTTTCTTCATTGTTAAGTATCAATACGGTAATAATTGAATTTTTTGATTTTTTGTGTTATTCTGCCTGAGTTTAAAATAGAATAAAAGTTAATTTTGTTTTTTTTGGAGTATATATAAATGGCGACAAAGAGAGATTATTATGAAGTGTTAGGCGTTGAAAAGTCGGCTTCCTTAGATGAAATAAAAAAAGCGTATAGAAAACTCGCTATGCAATACCATCCGGATAAAAATCCGGGAAATAAGGAAGCTGAAAACAAATTTAAAGAGGCTACCGAAGCTTATACCGTACTCGCCGATAGCGATAAGAGAAAAAAATACGATCAGTTTGGTTTTGCCGGCGTAGAAGGTATGAACCTGGGCGGAAATCCGTTTCAAGGCGGTAGATACGGCTTTGACGACGTCTTTAGCGGCTTTGAAGATATATTCTCTTCTTTCTTTGGCGGAGGAGGCTTTGGAGGATCCTCGAGTAGAAGAGTTAGAAGAGGCTCGGATCGCCTATATAATCTCGAAATTACGCTCGAAGAGGCGGCTCTCGGGAAAAAAGTCGATCTCAGTTTTGATAAACTTGAGACTTGCGAAGTTTGCCGCGGCAGCGGTTCAAAAAGCGGAAGCGGAAAAAAAAGATGCCCCGAATGCGGGGGGTCGGGACAGGTCAGAAGAAGTCAGGGATTTTTCTCTATATCGACCCCCTGCTCCAAATGTAACGGTACGGGGGATATTATTGAAGATCCCTGCCCGACATGTAGAGGCGCCGGCGTTTCGAGTAAAAGGGTATTAAAAAACATAAAGATACCTCAAGGTATCGACAACGGTAAGAGAATAATTATTAAAGGCGAAGGGGACGCCGGCGAAAGCGGCTCTCCTCCCGGCGACCTGCATATCAAAATAAGAGTAAAACAGCACGATTATTTTTACAGAGAGGAGCAAAATCTTATAATGATCGTGCCGATAAGCTTTACTCAAGCCGCCTTAGGAGACGAGATCAGCATTTCTTCGCTTGATAACAAATTAATAAAGTTAAAAATTCCCGCCGGTTGCGAAAACGGCAAGGTTTTAAGGATAAAAGGCGCGGGAATGCCCTATTTAGACTTCCCGGATAAAAAAGGCGATTTATTCATAAAAGTCGAGGTAGAAATACCCAAAAGTTTAAATAGAGAGGAAAAACGGCTTCTCGAGGAGTTGAGGAGAATAAAAGGAGAAGAAAGAAGACCTTCTCCAAGAAAAATTACCGAAAAGGAATCGGCCTATTTTTTCTAAATAAGCCTTTAGCGCTTTAACGCCGGTAATTTTATCGCTAGTTCGGTTTTTTGATATAATTCTTGACAATTTATTAAAATAATATTTAATAAATGTTGTAAAATAATTAAAGGGTTGGTTATGGAAAAAATTAGAATTGCAATACTAGGTTGTGGAACCGTAGGCGGCGGCGTAGCGAAGATTTTATTAGAAATTGGAAATATTTTAAACGACAGATCGGAAAAAGAGATAGAGCTTGCTAAAATTGTCGATTTATTTCCTCAAGCCGCTTCTAAAAAGAATAATATTCCTATAAATCTTTTTTGCGGCGGCGGTAAAGATCTCTCAAAAGAGGAAGCGGACAGATGTATTGAAGAAGTATTGTCCGATAAAAATATCGATATAGTCGTTGAAACAATCGGCGGAAGTTCCGAATATATACTCAATTTAGTATTAAAAATTTTAAATTCTAAAAAACACCTTGTAACGGCCAATAAAGCCCTTCTTGCAAAATATGGAAAAGAAATTTTCGAAACGGCTGAAAAGAATAACGTATCGGTTGGTTTTGAAGCGTCGGTTTGCGGCGCTATACCGATTATCAAAGCCGTTAAGGAGTGTTTCACCGGCGACGTTATCGAATCCATATCGGGGATAATGAACGGCACAAGCAATTATATACTATCCAAAATGAAATTTGAAGGGAAGTCTTTTGCCGAAGCTCTTAAAATGGCTCAAAATCTCGGATATGCCGAAGCCGATCCGACGCTCGATATAAACGGCGGAGACGCCGGCAATAAGCTCGCCATATTGTTAAAGCTCGCTTTTGGTTTGAACGCGTCTATGTCTCAGATTCCTATAATGGGTATAGATAAAATTGAACAGGAAGATATGGATTTTGCAAACGAGATGAATTGTACCATCAAACTCATCTGTTATGCAAAAAAAGACGGTAAAAAGATATTTGCGACCGTAAGACCTATGATGATAAAAAATGACAATTTCTTATCAAACATTAATGGCGCTATTAATGCCGTAAAACTTATAAATAAATATTCAGGAGAACACATTCTGGTTGGAAAAGGAGCGGGATCTACCGAAACCGGCTCCGCCATAGTTTCGGATATAATTTTCATAGCGAAATATAAAGATAACATTTCCAACAAAAGCGCGACTTCGGACGTTTGTTTAACCGACGAGGACGAAACAGAATTTCCATATAATATCTCTTTTGAAACTAAGAACGTCCCGGGTATAACCGGAGCCGTTACGACCGCAATCGGCGATAGTAATATTAATATAGATACCGTCGGACACAACAGGCACAACAAGTCCAAAGCTATCTTTTCCGTAGCTACTATGCCTTGCAAATTATCCCAAATAAAAAAAGCTATAGATCAGATCAAGACAAGCAGACCGGATATATTAAAAAGCGAACCAAAAATTATTCCTATACTATATTGAGTTTGATTTTTTTTCCGATAATCAAATAGAACATTTTTTTGAGTATTTTAAAATTCGCGTTATAATACTATATAAGAGTTTCTACTTTAATTATTTTGGAGTATTTTTTGCAAACTATTAAAGATATTTTTGTTAATTTTTCAGAAAATAACGACGTCGTTAAAAAAACAAAACCTTCGCGCAAATTTGAAGAAGAGAACGAGTTTGATCCTTTAACGATATATCTCAGAGAAATATCTAAAATCCCTCTATTAACTCCGATCGAAGAAGAAGAAATCTCAAAAAACATATCGGAAGCGTTAAACGATATTAATATTAATCTATCAAATTTCAAAGAAAAAAAAATATCTGAAAAAGAGTATAAACAAAACGATTCGCGACTAAAGGAGGTATTAAATTCCAACAAAAATAAAATGATCCGCGCTAATTTAAGATTAGTCGTTAGTATTGCAAAAAGATACCATAATAGAGGTCTCGCTCTGTTAGACCTTATCGACGAGGGCAATATCGGGCTTATTGAAGCGGTAGAGAGATTTGATTACACAAAGGGCTTTAGGTTTTCGACCTACGGCTCGTGGTGGATAAAGCAAGCCGTGGTAAAAGCCCTGGCGGATAAGGGACAAATGATAAGAATCCCAATACATATGTTAAATACCATTAAAAAATGTTTTTTTGTCGCTAAAGAAATATCTGAAAAAAGCGGTAAAAACCCTACGACGGAAGAGCTATCCGAAGCCATGGGCATGCCTCCTGAAAAAATCAAACAGATTATTAATATCAACACCTCAACCGGCTCGCTGGACTCCAGAATATACGAAGGAGATAATTATACCGAATTTGGCGATATGATAGAAGACGTTCGGTCAAAAAATCCATTTGAAGAGCTATTTTCTCTAGCCCTGCAAGATACGATCGACGAGATACTTAACTCTCTATCGGAGCGCGAAAAAAGAATTATTGAATTGAGGTTTGGTCTTTACGGCATCGGACCGCATACCTTAGAAGAGACCGGTCAAGCTCTGGGGATTACAAGAGAAAGAGTGAGACAACTGCAAAAAAAAGCGATAAAAAAGCTTAAAGACGCAAATTTAAACAGAGCTCTGGATAATTTTATAAAATGAATAATAGTTTAAAAAAATATCAGACCTTACTCTTTTGATAAGTTACCGAGACTCGATCTACGTTTTTAAATATCTTACCTTTCGCCGCCTTGACTGCAACCGAACGCGCCAAGCTGTTTGAAAGGATAATTTCTCCAATGAATGCAACGAGAGACTCTAATAAATAAAATTTGGTTTCCCGGACTTGCGTCTCAATATTTTCAATCAACGACTTATAATTTAGCGCGTTTTTAACGTCGTCCGTCGCCGCCGCCAAGTCTGCGTCATAATCAATTTGTATATCCAGATAGATCGTCTGTTTTCTTTTCCTCTCCATCGGGAAAACCCCGACGATGATTTTTAATTTCATCCCGCTAATATCTATTAACACATTCTCCTCCGCTTAAATGAAGTCCACCGTCTAAAAATATGATCTGACCGGTTAGCGCTTTGTTTGCCGTCAGAAAATGAATCGTTTCAAACAGATATTTTAAATTGACGTTATCTTTTAACGGAATTTTATCGACAATCGTTTCATATCGTATTTTATCCGGATTGTCGGTTTTTAACATCAATCCAAGCGCTATCCCGTTTGTTCTGATTTTAGGCGCAAATTCTTTTGCAGAGAACATAGTTAAATCGGCTAAACTTTTTTTTGCCAGAGAATATGCAAAATAATTCGTATCTATATTAAGAATTTTAGTATCAAGGATATTAATTATATTGCCGTTTTCCAACAGCGGAGACAAATACTTAATCAGCATGTAGGGAGCTTTTATGTTTACGCCGTAAATAGCGTCGAACAACTCCGTCGTCGTATCGATAATGTTTTTTCTTTCAAAAATAGCGGCGTTGTTAATAAGCAAGTCAATTTTTTTAAAATTAGTTTTTATAGAATCGATAAAATTCAATACGGCTTCGTTTTTGGTAAAATCAGCTTGATATAAAAAAGATTCGGCGCCGTAAGAAGCGATTGATTTCTGAATATCTTCGCCGTCGCCGATAGAGCTAAAGCAATGCATTATTACGTCGTATCCGTTTTGAGCCAGATTTAACGTAATCTCTTTTCCTAATCTCTTGCATGCGCCGGTTACTAATGCCGTTTTTTTCATTAAAAATATTTCCATTAAAATGCTTTTTTTATTGTAATATAAAAAAAAACTTTTGACAATCGATAATTTTGTGTTATATTTTACTTATAAAGAATTTAATTTTTGGGAAAATAAAAAAAACTATAAAACTTATGAATGATTACAATTTAAACGAAGCGGATTATCTATTAAGAGAACATGTAAACGCCATCAAGGGCAGTATTGATCAGATATATTACGGACTGCTCAATTATCTTTCCGAAGACGAGCAGAAAAAGTTTCTTTCATACTTAAAAAATCAGTCCGATTCTCTACAAGACGTTTTATATAAAAGTATAGTAGAGCGCGCTAATAAAATTAACGAATTAAATTTACAACTACTTAAGAGCAACAAAGAGCTCAGTCTGTTGAAGCAGTCTTTGGAGGAAAAGGTCGATAAACGAACAAGAGAGATAAAAAAGATACAGCACGTTACAATATTCGCTCTTGCGAGATTAGCGGAATCAAGAGATCAGGAGACAGGCGATCATTTGGGTAGAATACGGAAATACTGCTGGATTATCGCGCGCGAACTGTCAAACTCTAAACAGTACAAAGGATATATCGACAACAGATACGTCAGCAATATTTTTCACTCCAGCCCTCTTCACGATATAGGCAAGGTCGGAATAACCGATAGTATTTTATTAAAACCCGGCAAACTTACCGTTGAAGAGTTCGACGTGATGAAGTCTCATACCATAATCGGAGGAAAAACGCTTGAAGACGCGGAGAAACAACTCCGAAAGAAGACAAAATCTTTCCTCTCTATGGGTAAGAATATAGCGTACTGCCATCATGAGAAATGGGACGGAAGCGGCTATCCGTTCGGACTAAAAGGTACAGAGATACCGCTGTCGGCGCGTATCGTCGCTCTTGCCGACGTTTACGACGCCCTAACTTCTAAGAGAATTTATAAAGAATCGATGACCCATCAGGTCGCCAAAGATATAATATATCAGGGCAGCGAAAAGCACTTCGACCCCGTTATTGTCGAGGCGTTCTACAAACTTGAAGACAGATTTCTCGAAATATCTAAGAAATATTAGTAATTTAAGTTTTGAATTGAGTCAATAACTCTTCAATTTTACTCACGTTTTCGCTGTTTTCCTGTCCGCTTTCGGAAACTATTTCTACGGACTTATATATGCCGTCAATGCCCAAAGATATACCTTGCGCGCTTTGATTTGTATCGTTTGACAACTCCTCGATATGATCTAAACTTTTAGATATATTATCGAGCATTTTCAAAGATATATTTGCCGACGATTCGATATCTTTTGTTAACTCTATATGCTCATTAATATTATTCAAAATGCTTTCGCTATCTGAATATAACGAGGCGACGTCGTTCTCCATATCGTCAAAACTTTCATTTGTATATTTAATCTCTTTTATAATACCGTCAAAATACTCCCCGGTAGTTAGCGAAAGTTCTTGCGATTTGTCGACAAACTCTTCTATCTCTTTTAAAGAATTCGAAATATCTTGAGAATTTCTTGCCGTATCTTCAGCTAATTTTCTTATCTCGTCGGCGACTACAGAAAATCCTTTTCCGGCGGCGCCCGCATGAGCCGCCTCTATCGCCGCGTTCATCGCTAAAAGATCGGTTTTTTCAGCTATCTTTTTTATAACTTCCAACATCTCAAATATTACCCGCATTGAATTTGAAGTTTTTAATACTATATCGATGGTTTCATCCATCTTATTTTTCCCGTTGAACGAGATATTTTCTAAATTTGAAAATTTCTCGCCTCTTCCTTTTATCACTTTGAATATTTTCTCAATATATTGGAAAATTTGTTTAATCGAAGCGGAAATATTGCCTATTTTTTCCGATTGAACGGATATTTTCTCGCCGACGGTATGAAAGAAATTGATTAATTCCATAGAGTAATTGTTTGATTTTTTTATCTCGCCGTTAAGCAGTTTGGTTTTTTCCTCGATATGACGTATATTAGACTGCATATCTCTTAACGAAGCGGACGACTCTTCCGACGAACTTGCTAAGTTTTCGCCGACGTAGTAAGTCATTTTAGAAATTTCTTTGAAATCGGCTATTATATTCCTTAGCTTTGAAGAAAACTTACTAAAATTTGAGGCGAGAGAGCCTATCTCGTCGTTAGACGATAAATCTATAGTTCCGGTAAGGTCTCCTTCTCCAATCTTTTCTATAGATTTCATAACCAGTTTAATTCTCTTGATGACTATAATATTTATACTTATAAAAAGCATGGCGTAAGTTGTAGCGGTAAGAATAATAAATTGGACTACAAACTTTAACAGAGAGCGCCTCAAACTCAATTTTACAAAGTAGTCGGAAAAGTATATAGAAACTTTCCCCAAATTTGCATCCTCTTTAATCAGTTCGAATTCTTTTACCAGCGAGACTTGAGGGTTATTGCTAATATCTTGAGTTTCTTCCAAAAAGTCCAACGTTTTCCAATTTTTATCTTTTATTTTCCCTGAAACGATCTCGTCTTGCTCGTCGTAAACTATAATGGAGTAAAGATTCTTATTTTTCATCTCCTCAAAAAGCAGCGAATTCACAACGTCGTAATCCACAACCCACATAGGATCCAGCAAATTATTCGTCAACCTGTTTGAAATAGAATCCGCTTCGAGTAAAAAAGTTTTTTTTATCGAAGCGCTATCGGATCTATAAGTAATTCCCCCGGAAATTAGCATTACCAAAAAAATGTTAAGGAACAGAATCAATCCGATTTTTATAGATATTGATTGAATTTTCATACGTTTTCTCAAAAATTGTAATTATATAACACATCGTACTCTTTGTGAAGTTCCTTAATCTTGCCGCTTTTAACCAACTTGCTCATCTCTCTATCCCAAATTTTAGATAGAGTCGCGCCTTTGTCGTTATTTGCAAAGCAAGGGTATAAATTTAAGAATTTTATTAATTTTGTTTCAAAATTCTTTGAATCTAAACCCAAATTTTCTATAGCCAGCTCTACATCGTAAATATTATCGATAAAATAGTCTAATCTTTTTTTTAGAAGCATATTTACGCCGCTCTCTCTTGTATCGAGCTTTTGTATATTCATATTAATATTTATATATTTTTCATAATCGTAGCCCCTTATCCATCCGACTTTTTTATTTTCAAGAGACTTCTCATTTTTATAACTTCTCCCCTTTAAATACCAAACGGTAACGTCGTCGGCGGAGAAATGATATTTAGGAAAAATCATTCCGGTCTCTTCCCCCTCGTAAACTCCAAGAACTACGTCGCTCTCTCCGGACTGTATTCTCTTTTTCGCTTGAATATATTTCATAATACTAATATCTAAAGTATAACCGTTTTTCTCAAAGACCTCGCGGAATATGTCAAAATAGATACCCGTTCCGTCGGCGTTAGTAAAATCCTCCCACTCTTCAGTAACAATCTTAACGGTTTTATCTTCGGCGTATAGAGCCATAGCCGTACAGAAAAAAACGAACAAAAATGTAAATAAAAAACGTTTCATAATATCCTCCTTGATATTGAGAATATTATAACAAGTTTCTTAAAAATTATCAATTCTTTTACATATAGTTCAATAAAATGAAAAAATCATAAACTTTATTGGCAGTTTAAATTCCCTTTATAAACTTTTGTAAAATCAAGGTTTTCCCCCGTAATCAAGTTTAACTTCCGAACAGCCAAATATAGACAAACGGGGCAGAAAACGCCCTTGAGGTCGCCCATAAGGCATACCGGGTATGAATGATAGAGGTCTCCGCTAAAGCCCGCTCCTCCCGGATAATAACCGATCTTCTCGTCTCCGGTAATTTCACGAATATCTTCCCAAAGTTCGAACGGCTTATTTTTTGACAAGTTTAAGTATTTTGACGCATATGCGTCAGAAAATTTTATCGAGAATTCCCCCCCATATTCGTCGCCTAGTTCAAAAAGAGCGTGTCCAAGTTCGTGGGAAAGAGTCCCCTTTTTGCTAACTTTAGAAATAATTATTACTTTCAGCTTATTCTCTCCTATATTGCCGCCGATTCCGATACTCTTTTCCGAATTAATAACAAATATAGAGACGTAAGGGCGCGGTTTGGAATTTTCCGCAATATTTTCAAGGTCTCTAACTTTGTAATTTACGCGACCGTACGAATCCAGTTTTATCGGCTCCTCGCTAACGGGGATCGTGAAAAACGACAAACGATGCGCGTATAAATTCATCGGGCATAAATTCTTTGCCTCGTCGATATATCTTTGGATTACCCCGGATTCTTCGGATTTATCGATATTTACCGGAAAGAATACAATATTTAGAGAATATGCGCAAAAAACGTTAAATATAAATAAAACAACGGCTGTTTTCTTCATTATATTAATCGGCGTCGAGTCTATACGACCTTATTTACTCCCAAATAAAAACAAACATAATTTTTTCAAACTCATTAGGACTCGTATACTTTGAATATGAACGCATTCTAAAATCATTATAGAACGCCTCAATATACTCAAATATTTTTTATTTTGCAACCTCTTTTAATTCGTATTTTAATCGACTAATTTTTTATTACCGGAGCCGGGAAACGTCGGTTTTTTAGGACGGGAGAAATTAACGCATATGGTACGCAGTACTCCTCGATGAAAATCGACGCATATGTGTCAATTTTTTTTGACGCATATGCGTCAAATATTTTTATTCCCCAAAAAACCGGCGGGAAAAATAAGAAAATGGATTTATTGAAAGATATTAAAAATTATGATACAAGTAAAAATATGGAAGAAAATTTACTCTCTCCGATAAAAGCGGCTAAAACAGTTAAAGAAGCGGAGTCTATTGCTAAAAAAATGGGAGTAGACGTCGTTTATAACGACCTAAAAGTCTCAAATTATGTAAACGAGGCGCTAGAGTTGATAAAGAACAAAAAAGAAGTTTTGCCCGAAAAGGTTGTTTTTGAGGAAAAAGAATCGGACAAATCAAATAAACATAAAAAAATCGCCTAATTGAATTAATCCGGTATAACCCTTAATATTGTTTAATAAAAACTGAATATCTCCTCGATAAAAAAATGACGTATATGTGGCGCTATATTTTATCTTACGGTTTGTCCCATATGTGTCAAAAATAAATTTGACACATATGGAGCTGCATACGCGCCGCTCCCCGATAAGATTTTGACGCATATGGGACAAATTTTTTAAATAAATTGTCTTAATTTTTGGGCTCAGTATTAAAGAGGTAATTGAAATCTTCCTTCGACAATGCCGTTAACGGTAATGTCCTCGTCTAAGTTTTCCCATCTTAAAGCGGCGCCGTTCAACTCTAACTTTACTTCATTTAACTGTTCGTCTGTTGCTCTTTTTAATAATTTAAATCTATCTGCCGGGAATCCAATTATTCTCCCGTCGGTTAATTCCAAATAAATCATTCGCTTTTTTACGCTGACATTAATAGCAATATTTTCAGTTTTAATTTTAGTTATTGTGGAACTCATAATACTTCTCCATAAATAAAAAACGCTCTCTTTATTCATTATTAATTTATAACTCAGAGCTAAATAATAATATAAAATGTTAGGCAAGTCAAGAATATTAATTCTTTCTCCCCTACCCCGCTTTTTGTGTCAAATTTTTCATTCCCCAAAAAAATGACGGGAAAAATAAGAAAGTTTGGTAAATATTTACAAAATAGGTTAACAAAAATATTTCTTTATGCTATAGTTGAACAATTCTTTTTAAATTTTAGGAGTAATTTTATGAGAAATTTTTATATTGTTATATTAGCCTTTTTACTTTTTTCTTGCGTAGACGTTGAGAAAAAGTATGTCGATTATAAGATCAATAACGAGGTTCAACACTTTGGAGCAAAAAGGGTAGAGTTAAAAAAAGGCGTCTATGTCTATCAATACGACGGTACGGATAATTATTCTGACTTTGGATTGAAAGGGCAATATGAAAATGAGGAGGAAATGACTTTTATGGCGTGGGTATGTCCTGATAAATTGCAAGACGGTCCTATTATTGATAATTATAGTAATTTGGTATGGATTCAAAAAGACGGCTCCATAAAGTATCATTTTAAATATAAAAAAACAATAGATTCTAAATCAGAGTACCATGAGGCTAAGTCAAAATCAAAATATAACTTGGATGAATGGATTTTTATAACGGCAACATACAAACAAAAGCAATATGTAAAAATTTATGTTAATGGAATTTTAGAAAATACTACAATTCATAGTAACATGTATGGTATAAATTATATTTTTACTAATTATTTTATAGGTAAATCGGAACATGGCGGCAGAGGTAAATATTTTTATATGGGACAAATCGATACTGATAAAATTAATATTTACAATAAAGCTCTATCAGACGGCGATATAAAAAGTTTTTATAATAAAACAAAATAAAGATATAAATTTTGAGATGTTATTACATCGCTTTTGTAGCATAATTTAGCGCGCGCCAAATTATGCTTTGTTTGTTAATTGTTTTTATAATTGTAATATACTTAGAAAAGGATAGACGATGAAAGGTATTATTCTTGCCGGCGGCTCAGGAACCAGATTGTACTCAACAACAAGGTTGTTTATTAAATGACTCAACAATCTACAAGGTATAAATAAGAGGACTTACATGAGATTGGACTGGCTGTATTGTCTACCCGCTTGGTTTAAAATAGGTATAGGAGAAATAGACTTAAAATGGATAAAAATAAAATAGTAAAAATAATATCTCATAAGACAATGGTTTTGCTATATCTGTTTTCTTCATTGATTTTTTCACCTTTTTATTTTTTATGGATTTTTTTTTATAACATCAAAAAAAAAATAGGAAACAAATATATTATATCGCTAATATTCTCTGTTTTAATAAGCTCGATTTTTATAATGCTGCAATTTCCATATATTTCTTCATTATGGATTGATGAATGGATATCAATAAAATCAGCTGAAGTTTTTTTTAGTAATAATTTTCCTTATTTAGAATCAGGCAACCCATTATCTTATGGTTTTGCATATTTTGGACTATTGTCAATTTTTATTAAGTTTTTTAATAATTGGATTCATTCGGGTAGAATATTGAACTTGTTGTTATTTAATATTTCAGTATTCTTAATTTTTCATTGTATAAAAAAAACAATTAACACAAAAATTGCGTTCTGGTCTTGTGTTGTTTTACTTTTTTCAAATTTTTCTTTTTTGATGGTAAATGAAATAAGAGGATACGTATTTACACTTTTTTTATATTCTATTTTGTTCGCATTGTTTATTAATTATAAAAAATTAAATAAGATTTTTGTTTTTTTATTTTCATTAATAACCATGGCTATTTTAGTTGATAATCATATAACAAATTTATTACTTATTGCTATTTTTATGCTATATTTTTATATTTATGTTATTTTTTATAATAGAAAATATAAATTTGTTCTTATTTTTCCTGTTTTTTTATTTATCATATTAATATTAGTTTCATATAAAGGAAATTTTTGGGGAGCAATAAATTTTTTATTCAATAAACTAACAGGAAATCAAAAAATTGAATGGCTTATTAGTAATTCAGAGAATAATATTTTATCATCTTTTATATCGCCTTATAAATTTTTATTTGAAAATACTATATTTAGTTATTTTAATTTGTTTTTTTTAATATTATCTATCTTGTCTTGTTTTTTTATTTTAGACAAAAGACATTCAGTTAAATATATAATAGTAGCGTTAACAATATTATTATATTTAATCCCAATTTCTTTAAATAATGTGGGTGAAGTTGGGTCAAGATATTATTTTATAATTTTACCTTTTTTCTCAATAATGTTATCTTTAGGATTAGTTACTTTTTTGGATATTTTCAAAAATAAAAAATTTAAATATCTTTTTCCCCTATTTATTTATACAATCGCTTTATTTTCTGGATTATATAATATCCAAAATGTAAAATGGGCAAAGACAATTAATTTTAAAGAAATTGCAGAAATTATAAAAGTAAATAAAAGTGAAAATACATTTTTTATTACTAACATTATGGGCCTTCCGATAGATTTTTATGGAATAAAAATAGATTTTATTTTGAACGAAAAAGCAACTTATTCATATTATCAAAATAAAAATAGATTTGGGAAAACAAATTTTATGGGCTTTACTTATAATGCGCCAGTTGGACATAATTCAGTAATAAATGCAAAATACATTAAATATGAAGAACTAGATTTATTTCTAAAAAACAATAAAAATGTAATAATAATGATTCGACCTTGGAGTAGCGATATAACAGATAAAACATATAAAACAATAAAAGATAATAATTTTAAAAACATTTCTCCAAAAGAAAATCCTTTACTTTTATTTATAAAAAGTTAATTATTATTAAAATATTCTATTTGTAAGATAGCCTGTTTTTTAATATTATGGATATTTTTTCTAATTTTTTCATCGATTTGAACTTTATTTAATAAATAAGAGATAATTTATCTTCTCAATTACTGTATCCGCCAAATTAGCTCGGGTTAAGCGCGGCGCGGATTATTCGTCGAACAGCATATTCCGACTATGACGATGCAAAACAAAAGATGGCGCAATGGATTACTTTTTACAACAACGAGTAGCGTCTTCACGGCGCGCTTTTTTATCTGACCCCGAATGATTATTTTGAGGGTAGAAAAGAAATAAGGCTTGCAGAAAGAAGAGAAAAGCTTTATAATGCAGATACTAAGAAGAAAGGCTTATTGGCTGAAACGACAGTTACGGCAAATTAAAAGAGGCATCGTGTCTACATATACATCAAGCGCAAACCGCATAGCAAAAAACACTCTCATGCTCTACTTCAGACAAATTTTAATCATGCTTGTCAATTTGTATGCGGTAAGAGTCATATTGGAAACGCTTGGCGCTGTGGATTACGGTATTTATACCGTAGTTGCCGGCGTGGTTACGATGTTCACTTTTTTAAGTGGGGCAATGGCGCATGCAAGTCAGCGTTATTTCAGTTTTGAACTCGGTCAAAAAAACTACGAGCAGCTAAAAAAAACATTTAGCGTTTCCTTTATCATTTATGTGTTTTTGGCTTTGGGTATGCTTTTGCTGGCGGAAACCGTCGGTCTTTGGTTTGTTCATAATAAATTGGTTATTCCGCCAGAGCGTGTGATTGCTGCTCGATGGGTATATCAAACAACTGTTGTTTCTTTTGTATTTACTTTACTCACTACGCCGTATATGGCAGCTATTATAGCGCATGAAGATATGGATATTTATGCGTATGTTTCTATCTTTGAAGCGGTTTTAAAATTAGGGGTTGTTTTTTTACTCGTTTTATTTGAGGTTGATTTACTTATATTGTATGGTTTTTTAATGATGATTGTTACGATTATCAATACAAGCATTTATAGAACCGTTTGCAAAAAGAAATATCCGGAAACAAAAGTTGGGTGGATATGGGATACAAAGCTTTTTAGAGAACTTTTTAGTTTTACCGGCTGGTCAATATTTGGCGCATTTACGACGATAACCCGTGTTCAAGTAATTACTATTTTGATTAATCAATTTTTTAATCCGATTGTTGTTGCCGCGCGGAGCATTGCAACACAAGTAAGCAGCGCTTTAAATGTTTTTGCATCCGGTTTTAACACAAGTTTATATGCCCCTATTGTAAAAGAATATGCTGCGGATAATAAAGAACAAATGTTTTCTTTAATTTTTAACGGTTGCAAAATGACTTTTTTTTTAATGTGGATTTTTGCGTTGCCGTTATTGTTGAGAATGGAATATGTTTTAGCAATTTGGTTAAAAAACATTCCCGACTATGTTGTTGTGTTTACAAAACTTTCAATTTATGAGGTTTTAATTAATTCTGTCAGCTTACCTATTATGACGGCGGCGCGCGCAAGCGGTAAAGTTAAATTATATGAATTGACCCTTGGGAGCTTGCAACTTTTGATTATAATTTCCTCATATATTTGGATTAAATTTTTTCAAGGCGAAGCAGTTGTTGTTTTTTATACCGCTATTATAATTAATGTGGTAATGTTCTTTGCGCGATTGTTTATTGTACAAAGATTAGTAGGATTGCCGTTGAGAAAATACCTTTATAAAGTGCTAGCGCCTGTTTTTATAATTATTGGAATAACCTCATTACTAATAGGAGGGCTAAATAATGTTTTGCCACAAAATTTTATATCTCTATGTGGAGTTGTTTTTTTCTCGGTTATTCTTTCTTCAGTTCTTATGTCTTTAGTTGGTCTTGACAAGAATATGAAAATAAAAATTAAAAATAAGATACTGGGGATGCTGTTGTAAAAATGCTTTTATTGGAGGAAGATTTACTATGATTAGAAGAGTGTATCGATTTCTAAAAAAAAGGCTAAAAAAAGTTTCTGGCTTTTTGAAAAAGCAAGTGCCTGTTTATATTCCCGTTTTTCAAAATCAGCTGTTGCAAAATAGAGTTGCAGTTATAACAGGCGGTACAAGTGGAATCGGTTATGAAATTGCAAAAGCTTTTTTAAATAGTGGAGCACAAGTAATAATTACTTCAAGAAATCAAAGCAGAGTTGAAAATGCTTGCATGAATCTTCAGAAAGACACTCGAAAGAAAGCGTTTGGATTAGTACTGGATAATGCCGATGTAAAAACTTTTTCAAATATTATTGAAAAGGCTACCTGCCTTGTTGGTAATAATAAAATAGATATTTTAGTTAATAATGCGGGGGTTTTAACGAAAGAACAATTTGGTAATATGACAGAAAATGAATATGATCAAGTTCTTGCCACTAATTTAAAAGGAACATATTTTTTATCTCAATTATTTGCTAACTACATGAAAAAGAACAAAATAAGAGGTAATATTTTAAACATAGCTTCTTCTTCAAGTTTACGTCCTGCTATATCACCTTATACTATATCAAAATGGGGAATACGAGGCTTGACGCTAGGATTGGCAAAAGCTCTTATTCCTCACGGAATTGTTGTAAATGGTTTAGCTCCCGGCCCTACTACAACGCCAATGCTTTATAAAAATAATTCCGATTCTATAGATAATCCAAAAAATCCTGCAGGAAGATATGTAACTACTGCCGAAATTGCTAACATGGCTGTTGTACTTGTAAGTGAAATAGGAAAAATGATTATTGGGGATACCGTGTATATGACAGGAGGAGCAGGACTTATAACATTCGATGACATTACATATTCCTTTTAACTTAAGTACCATAGTATGCCGTTTTGATATTTAACTATAGGAGAAACAAAATGAAACAAGGTTATACCGACGAAAAAAACATTCAAATTCTTATAGCGCTTTTAAAAGCTCATGGCATAAAAAAAATAATCGTCTCTCCGGGAACAACTAACATAACATTTGTTGCCGGTATTATGTATGATTCATGGTTTGAACTATATTCAAGTGTTGATGAACGCTCGGCAGCTTATATTGCATGTGGGCTTGCGGTAGAATCAGGAGAACCGGTGTGCTTGTCGTGCACTGGAGCAACTGCAAGCAGAAATTATTTACCAGGCTTAACAGAAGCATATTATAGAAAACTTCCCGTCCTTGCAATTACTGCCTCGCAACACACTGCTAAAATAGGGCAAAATGTAGCCCAAGTTATTGATCGCTCACAAATGCAAAATGATGTTGTTAACTATAGTTGCACCTTACCTTTTGTGCATTCAGATGAAGATAGATGGGATTGTGAATTAAAGGTAAATGCCGCTATTTTAGCTCTTAAACGCAACGGCGGTGGACCGGCGCATATAAATATGCAACAAACTTACAGCAAAAACTTTACAGTAAAAACACTTCCCAAAGTTAATAAAATTAGTAGATATGCATATGGAGATGCCTATCCTTCTTTGCCTTCAGGGAAAATTGCAATTTGGGTTGGGAATCACAATAGAATGTCTGAACGCCTTACAAATGCCATTGATGCATTTTGTGAAAAAAATAATGCGCTTGTATTCTGCGATCATACGAGCGGTTATTATGGAAAATATAAAATAAACGCTGCAATAAGAGAACAACAGATACAAAATATAAAAGAAAACCCTGATTTACTTGTATATATTGGAAACGTATCAGGGGCATATTATGGACAAGCAAAAAATGTGTGGCGTGTAAATGAAGATGGAGAATTTAGGGATTTATTTAAGGCTGTTCGTAATGTGTTTGCATTAAAAGAAGAAATATTTTTTGAATATTATGCTGAGCGTTCAAATGGAAATGCAGGCACTACATATTATGAAAATATGAAACATTCAGTTGGAGATATTCGTAATAAAATTCCTGAGTTGCCTTTCTCAAATGCGTGGTGCGCGCAAAATTCAATAAAAAAAATACCTACAAACTCAATTGTCCATTTTGGTATTTTAAATTCGTTACGAAGTTGGAATTTTTTCGATCTTCCTGAAGGTGTAGAAGGCTTTTCCAATACAGGCGGTTTTGGAATTGACGGTAATCTTTCCAGTTGTGTCGGTTCTTGTTTAGCAAGTTCTCACAAACTACATTTTTGTATTTTAGGGGATCTTGCATTTTTTTATGATTTAAATGTTCTCGGTAATCGACACTTGCCGGCGAATTTAAGAATTTTATTGTTTAATAATGGTATTGGCGCTGAATTTAAAAACTTTAGTCACCCGGGGGCTGCTTTTAAAGATGATGCTGATGCGTTCATAGCTGCGGGCGGACATTTTGGTAATAAATCTAAAACACTTGTAAAAAATCTTGCTGAAAATTTAAACATAGAATACCTATGCGCAACTGAAAAAAAAGAGTATCTTGAAAATATAGATAATTTCTTTAATCCAAATGTGAAACAAAGACCTGTTCTTTTTGAAGTTTTTACAGCTTCACAGGATGAAAGCGATGCGTTAGAAATTATCTTGAACTTAGATATACATATTGGAGGTGTTTCAAAAAAGATTGCAAAAAAGATGCTTGGAGATAAGGGTATACAAGCAGTAAAGAAAATTTTAAAGAAATAAAGGCGAGAATATGAAAATAGGTATTTTGTATCCGCCAAATTAGCTCGGGTTAAACGCGGCGCGGATTATTCGTCGAATAAGTTGGCGTCGTAATAAGGTAGGAGTTTTTCGTAATCTTCGTCGGTTTTCGCATGGGGGATTTTTTCAAATAATTTTTTCAGGTATTTATACGGTTCTTTTCCATTGGCTTTCGCAGTCTCTATCAAACTATAACCCTTCTATGCACTCCCGCCAGAATTTTATCGTCTCCTCTCTCATTTTTATAACTCCAAAAATAATTTACGGAAGTATAAAAAATTATTTTCATCTTGACTATGGAGCTAAGTTGGCGGATACCTATTTATCACAATTTCTAATTATTATTAAAATACTCTATTTGTAAGATAGCCTGTTTTTTAATATTATGGATATTTTTTCTAATTTTTTCATCAATTTGAACTTTATTTAATAAGAGATAATTTATTTTCTCAATTACTGATTCTGATAGCATATTATTTATCCATATATTTTTATCTTTATCAACCAATAGTTCTTCAAAATCTAAATCTTTTTTTATTATGCCATCATATTTAATACTGTATGATATTGGGATTGCCGGTACATTTGTAGAAAATGATGAAATTGATGGATGCATCCTTCCCGTTATAGTAAAAAATCCATTCTTAATTATTTCTCTTGCTTCTGAAGCTAACAAATGATCTTTAATGTAAATTATTCTGTCAGATTTAATATAATCAGAAATTACATTTATAATATTTAAATCACTTTCCGATAAAGGCTTACACACATGTGGGAATAAAACAATTTTGCAATCGTGAATATTTTGTAAGTTTAATAAATTATTTATTAAAAGTTTCCAATTTTCTAAATATAATTCTTTATACTTACAATATTGTTTCCATGAACCGGATGGTATTATTGTTATGTATTTCTTTTTAATTTTATATTTACTTAAAACATATTTTTTATTTTCTTCGTTAGGAAGTTCTAAAAATGCCAAATCACTGCTAACAATAAAATTACTAATTTTTAACTCATTAATTAGGTACTCTTTGTTTTTTGAATCTCTTAACGTTATATAACAGTTTTGAAAACATCTTTTCGCGCAATTTTTTCTCCAAGAGTAAAACGGACCTATAGTTTGACCTATTAGATAAACATTTGTAAATTTACTTAATTTTCTAATTATTAATAAATCTGTTATTATTGTCCACTTTTTATAATACTCGCTTAAGCCATCGCCGCCCAAAAAAACTATTTTATCAAATTTTTCATTTTTTATTTGATTTATATGATTTAAAAGTTTGTTTTTAACTCCTATAATTTTATCAATTAAATTTTTTGATTTTATGCTTTTATTAAATTCAAATCTATTGATTTTTATCTCCGAGGGTAATTCGCTTTTTAGTCTAAATAGATCGTCTTCAGAATTTAGCGTTATGTAATAAGACAGATTACTATCCTTTTTATGGGTATAATAAACAAAATTAATTAACAGCATGAAAGCGCCATAGTTATAAGTATTCTCACCCTGTAATATCAATACTTTGGTCATT
>Ga0116183_1000471_pt1 | contig 47089 bp, 37 predicted proteins | sample AD_UKC078_MetaG_FD_89753 | JGI IMG/M metagenome (GOLD analysis project Ga0116183, IMG submission 89753) | Active sludge microbial communities of municipal wastewater-treating anaerobic digesters from USA - AD_UKC078_MetaG | ecosystem: Engineered > Bioreactor > Anaerobic > Digestate | place: USA...
ATTTATATAAGGTTTATTTCAGAATGGAAAGAGGAAAATGGAGTTCGTTAGATTTTTAATAAGAAACTGGAGGGGTCTTTTTGCGAAGAGGGGTTCCGTGGCAACCCTTGGAATTAGAGATACCTATAAGTACAAAAAGGCAATGAAGGCGTATAAGGCCGCTCATCCAAACTGTGAATACTGCGGAAGGTCGAAAAAGGTAGATGTGCATCATGTTGTTCCGGTATCTGTTGATCCATCATTGGCAGATAAAGAAGAAAATATGATTTCTCTTTGCAGAAAACCTAATTGTCATTTGATAGTTGGGCACATGGGAAATTACAAAAATTATAATAAAAACGTAAGAGAGACGTGCTTGGTGGCTGAAGATGGTGCTAATACGTCCATGTAAGGAAAGGATTCTGTCTTATATAGACATTGAGCCAAAATATCCGCCGATTGAAACACCAACGGCGTGTCCGGAGGAATGGGGGAAAAACCACAAGGCCTTTGTATTAAGAACTCTACTGCCAGAAATTTCTCCACCAGAGTATATTTGGAAAATAGTAGCGGAGGCATATCTAACAAAGTTTGAGCTTTCAGGCGGAGAGATAGTCTCATTTGAGGAAATTCTTTCGGACGGATCATCGCTTGTGCCAGATATGGCGTATGAAAACGGTATGATTAAAGACCCTTGGGCAGTAGCGCATGATTTTGTTTTTTTCTAAACAGATTATCTCTTGAGGATGCTTTTGGCGAGAGATGGACGTTGAGAAAGGCAAACAGAATGTACAGAGATGGCTGGTATTGTCAGGGGTTTGTTGGGATTGGAACTCTTTGGTGGATGGGGCTTTGTGTTTTTAGCTGGATACCTTGGGGAACTAGATTCAAAAATAGGCCAGAACCGATAGAAGGCATAATAGAAAAATAGGTGTACTTCAACAATGAAGGATAGAGCAAAATGAATAAGGAAATGATATGGGGCGTTGTAAGACACGCAATAACAGTGGTGGCGACGGCAGTTGTCGCAAATAGCACAGAGGGCATAGAAGCCGCGATTTCAACCTTTATGAGCAATATCGCAAATGGAGACACGGCGGCAATTGCCGGTTCTGTTGTGACGATTGTGGCCGTACTGTGGAGTATATGGGTAAAGGCAACGGAAAAAACAAAAGAAAAGGTCATTAAAACAATGACTTTTAGAAAGGTAAAATGAATCTACTAAAACTATCCAAAATAGTAAAACAAATATATAAGGTCGCGATGGTCTTAGAGGCAAGCCTCAACAGTATTATAAATATAGACGATTCTGCCGGATCACATATAAGCGATCAACTAAGAGAGATAATATATAAGGTTATCTCCGGAATTCAGGCGGTAAAAGGCTCAATTGAGAAAGTGTCGTCCTTTATCGGAGTTGATATAGACCAAATTCAGGCAAGTTCAATAGATATTGATAAAGAAATAGAAGAACTGAAGAAATTGTCAGACTGATTTTTTGGGGATTCTCTTTAGTACGTCAGAGTAATGCCCCTCCTTCATTAGTTGGGCGGGAGTTTTTCCTGTTTTACCTATTTCTGTATCTAGCCACTTAACTGCTTCTCGTAACGGTCGTTGCGACAGGCGAGACATTATTTCGTATTTAGGGTTTTTCTTCAAAAAAAATACCTTCTTTGTGTAATTATACCTTTAAGTAATATTTTTTTCTAGAAATTTTACTATTAGAATACTATAATGAACAGTATGAAAACAAATAATTATTGCTCAAGCTGTGGATACAAGATTAGTGGAACTGGTGTCAATTTTTGCCCAAAATGCGGACAGAACCTAAAGAGTGTTGGCCGATCAAGGGCGGATATCGAAGAAGAAGAGTACGTAGAAACAAGTATTGACTATTCGAGTCTAAAGGATAAGATAAAAATATCGGTAGATATACCCAAAAGCACAGTCGTTACCGTAGGGGACGTAATAGAGGCGGCAAAAAAGACGGGGCCAACATCAGAGGCTATGGTTTCAAGGCCACCTGCAAAGTTGCCAAGGGGAAAAAAGGCGATACTCTCCGCCATTAGGGACGAGTGCAAAGCAAGCAGGGGAAACTCAAAAGAGGTATCGTGAAGTTCTCATTTGAAGATAAACAGGACATCGTAGACAGAGAAATAAGAAAAAGGAAATCAAAATGGTTTTTGAGTTCCGTAACATTTCTTGATTTTGAAGACGTTTCACAAATACTCAGGACCCACATATTTAAAAAATGGCATCTATGGGATCAGACGAAAAGCTTGGAGCCTTGGTTAAATAGAGTAATAAGCAATCAAATAAAAAATCTCATAAGAAATAACTATGGAGTCTTTGCGAAGCCATGTATAGGGTGTCCATTCAATGAGAGTTCTATAGAGCCAAGCACATGCTCTTATACAAAAAGCGGAATACAATCTGTCGAATGTCCTTTGTATAAGAAATGGTCAAAAAGCAAGAAAAATGAGTTTAATATCCGAATGCCGAGATCATTTGATATACACGATTTTGAAATAAAGGCAGAATATTCCGAACATATAGACATAGAAGTAGCCGCCGACAAACTTCACGAAAATATGAAAAAAAGACTATCCGAGAAGCAGTTTATAGCATATCGGTTGCTGTTCATAGAAAACATTCCAGAGGAAACGGTCGCAAAAAGACTTGGATATAAGACTTCTGAAAAAAATAGAACTGCTGGATACAGGCAGATAAAAAACTTGAAGAATCTTTTCCAAAAAACAGCAAAAGAAATTCTTGAACAGGAGGATATCTTCTATGGCGAATGAACTTGAATTGACAGTGGACCAAAAGGCCAAAATACATCAACTGTATGACAAAACCCCTGATTTGATTTTAATAACGAGAGAGGTTTTTGGCAATGACGCTCTTGACGGAAGATCGATGGAGGGGAGAGCCGTAAGGAAGTTTCTTGTAGAGCAGGGATTGAAGTATCGAACCACAAAAAGGGAAAAAGTAAAAGAAATTATCCTAAGTGGAGAACAAAAAAAGTTTATTTCACAAAACTGCGGAGAAATGTCGGCCTTTCATATCGCAAAAGTTCTATTTCCTCAAGAGAAAATCGTATCGCCGTTAAATAAAGAATGCACAGCCGTAATAGAGTTTATCAGAGAAAATGAACCGGACAAGATAAAAAGCTCTGAAAGTGCAATTGGAGTAGAATATCGGGCTCCGGCAACGATATCAGAGGCGGTAGGGATAATAAACAAAGTAACTGCAAGCGAGTTGAATTTCAAAAAACTTTCCGCGCAAAATAGGCAATCAGTTCAGGAGTATATCCGATTTATAAACTCGCCAAGAGTTATTCAGATAATTAGTAGCTATACGGATACAGATGACAGAAAGCTGTTTGAGTCCGAGTTTACTAGGTTTACTTGGGATAAGCCAGATTTGACGGCAGACGATATTGCTTTATACATCAGTGTTTGTCAAGATATCGTGATGAACAAAAGACTGATGCAACATACTGAAAAGCTGAATATCTTGTTCGAAAATGCTTCGGACCAAGAAAATCAGGACCTTAGTATTAGATTGGCAGATACAATTAAAACAAAGTCCGAGGAATACGACAAGGTTCAGAAAAGAATAGAAAGCGTTCTGAAAAAACTAAACGGAGACAGGGGAGAGAGATTAAAAAGAAAGGGTCAAAATACGGCAAACTTTCTAGCATTAGTCGAAGCTTTTCAGGAAGAGGAAGAGAGAAAAAGGATGCTCCTAATCGCAAAGGCAAAGAGGGAAGAAATTAAAAATGAGGCAGATCGCCTCGAATCTATTGAGGATTTTAAGGCTAGAATACTTGGAATATCGAAAGAAGAGGTCCTCTAGTATGGTTTGTTTAGAGTGCGGATTAGACTTTGAAACAAGAAGGTCGCTTCATGCCCATATAAAGGCTCATTCGATGAGTCTGGGAGAATACTATGTAAAAAATCTGCCGCGCTATGATCTATTGACGGGAGAGCTTCTCCCTTTCAAAAACTATGATAATTATGTTATAACAGATTTCCGCAACAAAAAGAATATGTACAAGTGGATAGAAGGCGTTTCGGAGAGACAGGAGGCAGAAGAATATTGCAGACGGGCTTTTGAGAGATATATGAAAGGTAATCGAGATATAAAGTATGCCCCAAATCATTTATTTCTATTGACCCACCCAAGGCTTCCAAAATTCGAACATTTTGGCAAACAACTAATTGTAGAGATTTGCGAAACATATGGCCTAACACTAATTTTTGACAAAACGACTAATGAGCGTCCGGATTTTTTAAGTGTTCCAAAGGAAATGAGCATTTTTATCGATTCAAGAGAGCAGGACCCCCTGAAATTTGGCGACATAAAAACAGTTGAAATGAAGTTGGATTTTGGTGACTATACGGCTGTTGGCAAAGATTACTCATATACTTATGTAGAAAGAAAGTCTGAAAATGATTTCAAGGGAACAATGTCTGCTGGCTACGAAAGATTCTGTAGGGAACTTGAGAGATGTAGAGAGCTTGGGTCCTACATGTTTATATTGATCGAAAGTGATTTTAGGCAAATATATAAAAACAACAATAAGCTGGGAAAAAAGAAAACAAACTTGGCCTACACATGGGAAAACATGAGGAATATTATAGGGGCTTACTCGGATGTCTGCCAGTTTATTTTTTCTGGATCAAGGGAAAATTCATCGCTTTTGGTCCCATATTTATTGAAAAACGGAGATTCGCTTAAAAGGACTGATTTGCAGTTTTTTATGGAGAAAATGAAATGGCTTGGATAGAGGGGAAACAGGAAATCAGGAGAAGGGAGCTTCCGGAAAAAGAATGGGAGAGGCAATTTGCCTTAGAGGGTTTTCTCGAAGAAGATGTCGCAAAGATAGAGCTTTATAAATACTTCAGGGAAAACCTCTCTGTTGCGGCGAGTTTGTTAATGGGCGTGAATTTATTTCCGCATCAACATATAATGCTTAGAACAAACTTCGAGGCGGATTATGTTTTAAATATCATCGCTCGTGCGGGGGGAAAAAGCTGGATCGCGGCAGTTTTTGTTGGGCTTTATGCCTTGATGAATCCAGGTGTTAAGATCGGAATAATATCATCTGTTTTTAGGCAGTGCCTAACTGGGGACGCAATGGTTCTGACAGACAAGGGGCTTAAGCCGCTTAGAGATATTGAGGTCGGAGATATAGTTGTTTCAAAAAACGGCAAAAACAGCGTTAAGTCAAAATGGAAAAATGAAAAATCAGATGGCTTAGAGTTGATCTCGAAAAATGGGTATTCTATAACAGGCAAAAAAGAACACAGGTGTTTGGTTTTAGATGAAGAAAACTATGAATTAGTTTATAAAGAACTTCGTGAAATAAGCAAGGGTGATTTTGTAGTAATTTCAGAAAGTTTTGAAAAATATAAAAGAATGACCTCGAAGAGATACTTTCCCTCTCCAAGAAAGTTCGTAGAAAGAAAATATGGAACACGATGGGGGGCGAAGGTTTTTTCGAGAAAGTCTGGGATTACCGCAAAAGAAATAAGGAGTGTCCTCTCCAAGAATCTTCTAATAGAAAAGGGCGATAAAGAAAAAATTCTAAGCCTTTTAGATGAGGGGGTTATCTTTGACAAGGTTAAGGATATCCGCAAAGTAGAAGACATTGAAACATATGATATAGAAGTTGAGAACGAACACTGCTATGTAGCAAACGGTTTCATAAACCACAACTCAAAACAAATTTTTAAATATTTAGAAGAAATTGCTGACAAGAAGGGGGCGGAATTATTTAAATCATGCATATCTAAGGTAGAGCATAAAAACGATGAATATTCAATAAGGATAGGGGATTCGGTGATATATGCTCTCCCGCTTGGGGATGGACAAAAACTTAGAGGTTTTCGTTTTAATCTAATTGTTATTGATGAGCTATTACTAATGCCGAAAAAGGTCGTAAACGAAGTTATCTTGCCATTTTTGGGTGCTGTTCAGAATCCAGACAAAAGAAGGGCTCTGCGACTGGCTGAAGACAAGCTAGTGGAGAGGGGATTAATGAAGGAAGAAGATCGCTATGTCTGGCCTAGCAACAAGCTGATAGGTCTTTCCTCGGCAAGCTATAAGTTTGACTATCTATACGAATTATATCAGGTATATGAAGCCTTGATTATGGGGGAGGCCATAAACAAAAACGACGAATCTCTCAAGGATATCGCAAGAAAGAACTCAAGACGCGCAATTGTTCATATGAGCTACGAGGCGATTCCAGAAGATGTGTATGATCAAGATTTGCTCGCACAGTCTAAGGCAACATTTTCGGAAGCTGGCTTTGCCAGAGAATTCAAGGCCGAGTTCACTGATGACAGTAGCGGATTTTTTAGAATTTCAAAAATGAATCTTTGCACGGTTGATGACGGCATGGAGCCCAGCGTAGAGGTTAAAGGCGATCCTAACGCAAAATACCTTTTAGCTATAGACCCAAGTTGGGCGGAAAATGAAGAGTCAGATCATTTTGCGATGCAACTTCTAAAGCTAAACGAGGAAAAGGAAATCGCAACGGTTGTTCATAGTTATGCTATTGCCGGAGGGAAAGTTAAGGATCATGCGAGATACCTTTTGTATTTATTGCAGAATTTTAATATCGTCATGATTTGGGCAGACTATGCAGGAGGGCTTCAGTTCATTAATACATGCAACGAATCAGCTTTATTTACTGATGAAAAGATAAAGCTAACGATTATGGAAGAGGCTTTCGATCCAGATGAACACTATCTGGAAAGCCTAAGAAAAGGGAAGGCGGAATATAATGAAAAAAGTGGATATCGGGTTGTTTTAAGAAAGTTTTCCTCTGATTGGATAAGAAAGGCGAACGAACTCTTACAGGCTCATTTTGACCATAGAAAAATATGGTTTGGAGCGAGGTGTATGGACGACACATATACAAAACAAACAAAGCAATCAATTCCAATAAATGACATTAAATTTATCGAGGAAGACAGCTATGAAGAAAAGGGTTCTTCAAAAATGATAGATTTTGTAGAAAGACAAAGCGAGTGCATTAGCTTAACAAAAACAGAATGCGCTCTCATACAGGTAAAAACAAGTCCGCAGGGAACTCAGGTTTTTGACTTGCCCGATAACTTAAAGAGAAATAAAGGCAAAAATAGAACCAGAAGGGATAGCTATACGGCTCTTGTGATAGGAAACTGGGGGGCAAAAGTCTATTTTGACATGATAAAGGCTGAGGAAGTGCAAGAAATGACTGATTTTGAGCCTATTTTTATAGGTTAGTATTTTTGACTTTTGAAAGTCACTTTTAACTTTGAGGTGTATTAAAATAGAGATGAAAAGAAAATATACAAAGAAAAATTCTGAATACTGGTCTTCGTTGGGGAAAAGGCCTGATAAGGGCGGCGGGATTGAGCTGTCAATGGACACAGAGCCGTCCCTGATAGGAGACCCCATTTATGCGGCAAAGGCCTCTTATTCGAGAAATAACGGGCCAAAGGGGTCGTCCACAAGAAGAAAGAACTCTGGGCCAAGAACACCGATTTCGGACGCATACAGCAATATTAATGAATTATCAGTACCGTTTTCATACGGAAAGAATGGAAATGCTGATATAAAGGAAGCGATTGTGCTTTGTAAGAAGGCTTATTTTCACGTATCAATTCTAAGAAATACGCTGGATTTACTTGCAGAGCTATCGGATGCAGATATTGTTTTGTATGGAGGGACGAAGGCCTCTAAGAATTTTATAAAAAAATGGATGAACTCAGCCCAGATTAACGACGTAAAAGATCAGTTTTTTAGGGAATACTACAGGTCGGGCAACGTGTTCTTGTATAGGGTTTTTGCAGAATACAGTCCAACAGAAATAGAATCAATGAAAAAAATATATGCCAGCAACGAAAACCTTGTTGAGCAAGATTCTGGATTCCCAAAAAACAATATCCCTATTCGATATGTTTTACTAAATCCATTGGATATAGAAAACTGTGGCGGAATTTTTGGACAGAATGTATTTAAAAAAGTATTGAGCGGATTTGAGGCCGAAAGAATAAATAATCCGACGACAGACGAGGAAAGGCGTCTCTTAAAGAAAATCCAAGAGGAAAACCCAAAAAAGATAGGCCGTATAGCAAATGATAAAATCTATATGGACCTAGACAGGAAAAGGCTTATATTCGCGTTTTATAAAAAACAGGACTATGAACCGTTTGCCGTTCCATTCGCATTTCCTGTTCTAAGAGATATAAACTGGAAGCTCGAATTAAAAAAAATAGACCAATCTGTTTCTAGGAGCCTAGAAAACTCGATCCTATTGATAACGATGGGGGCGAAGAAAGAAGAGGGGGGCATAAATCCAAAGAACATGGCGGCAATGAAGCGGCTTTTTGAAAACGAGTCAGTCGGAAGGGTTTTGGTTGCAGATTATACGACGAAGGCCCAGTTCATCATACCGGAGATTGACAAGATTCTTGGATCGGAAAAGTATAAAACAGTTAACCAAGACATAAAAGAGGGCCTTCAAAATATTTTCTTTGAAGATGCGAAGTATTCAAACATCGAAATAAAAATAAAGGTGTTTTTGGAAAAACTCAAAGAAGGTAGGCGAATTTTTCTAGAGAAGTTTCTGCAACCTGAAATAAAAAGGGTCTGTAAGGAAATAGGATTCACAAAAAGCCCAACTGTAAGATTCAGGTCTACAACAATGCTGAATGAGGGCGAAATCAAAAAGGCCGCAATAAGGCTTATGGAACTTGGTATTCTCCCGCCGAAACAAGGCGTTGACAGCTTAAACAACGGAGAGCTTCCAGACCCAAGTGAGATAGGGGAGGGGCAACTAGAATATAAGAAGCAGAGAGAGGAGGGTCAATACGTCCCTCTTGTCGGAGGAACGCCATTGTATAGCGAAGAAGAGTCTGCCCCAAAAGAGGGAGCACCTGTAAAAATTCCACCAAAGGCAGTTGGCCGTCCTAAAAAAGATTCTATTGCAAAAGAAGAGCTTATAAGCGTTAAAAATGTTGCAGAAATCATGAAGGAAATTTCTTCTCTGGAAGGTTTTGCCGTTGGATGCGCAAAAAAGGAATACAATAAGAAGAAACTTTCTGGCCCTCAAAGCGAAGCCGTAATGTCGTTATGCGAAGCAGTGGTATTATCCAACGAAAAGGGAAATTGGAAAAAGACAATTGAGGCGTGTATTTCCAATCCGTCTTCATCAATAGATAAACTAATAATTAAGCCGGAAATACTAGAGATTTGCGAAAAGTATAAAACGGATGAACTTGAAGGTGCAATTATCTATCATAGCAAAAAAATATAAAATAAGTGTATAAGGGGTTTTATGAAAACAAAATACAGCACAGTCTTTAAGCATGTAATGAAGGCCAAAGATATCGTCGATCCAAACGCGATTCACGTTTCAGAGGCAACAGAAAAAAAACTAAGCTCTTTTGTTCCGTATGTTGATTACCATAGCAATGCAGACCTTATCGGGATTGCCTTCGATGTCGCCGTTGCAAATATGTTTAATGCAAACGGAGATGGAGTGGATTCCGAGGGCGCTTGGCGGATAATGAGAACCGTATCCGGCAAGCCAATTAACGTTGAGCATGATCGAAAATCCATTATCGGTCACATCATGGACGGATCGTTTACAGATATGACTTGGAAAAAGTGGTTATATTACGATGATATAAAAGATACAAAGGAAATATTTAACATCACACTGGGAGGCGTTCTTTATAAGGTTGTTGCAAAATCTATCGGAGAGGCCCTTCTGGAAATACAAAAAGGTGTTGAGACTGATTTTGAAATCGCGGCAAGCTGGGAGGTTGGATTTGATTCCTTTTTTGCGGCGGTTGGGGACGACAACCTTTTGAAGAATTGCGAAATTCTTAGGAGCGAAGAGGAGATTGCAAAGGTATCAAAGTATATGAAGTGCTTTGGTGGAAAAGGAGTTTTGCCAAATGGGAAGAAGGTGTTTCGCCTTATTGACTCAGAGGGGACCGTCGTATTTTTAGGGGCTGGGCTTACAAAGTATCCAGCCGCAAAGGTTGGGCCTGTGTATATAAGGGATGAAGATGATTCATCACCAGCAAAAGAAGATAAATCAATTTCACATTTTAATAAAGATGATGTATCTTCATTAAGAACGGACGACAAAATTATGAATAAAGAACAAATTATGGAACTCATTAAGGAAGTTGTCGCTTCTAACAAAGATTCTGGAGAACTTTCAGAGTCGCTGGCCGGAGCAACATCTAAGATTGCCGATGCAATCGTTGAAAGCAATAAGTCCTACGTCGCTGAGAGAAATCAGGCAAAAGAAGACGCGGAAAAAGCTATCGCGATAGCGAAGGAAAAAGAGGAGAAGGTTGAAGCTCTTGAGAAAAAGATCGAAGAAACCTCTACCGCTCTAGCCGAGGCAAACAAAAAACTAGAAAAAATCGAGCAAGAAGCAAAAGCCGCAGAGCTAAAGGAAAAATTCAACGAAAGAATGACCGCTCTTGACGAGAAGTTCGAGCTTTCAGACGAAGACAGAGAGATTCTTGCTAGTCAGGTTTCCGCTGTTGAGTCAGATGAAGACTTCGAGAAGTTCAGCAAGAGCCTAGAAGTTTTGATGAGTTCGAAGCTAAAAGAAAAGATTGAAGAGGCAAAAGCAGAAGAAGAGAAGAAAATCAAGGAAGCTCTTTCGGAAGAACTGAAAAAGCGCGGGATCGAAGACCCCCTTGAGTCGAAAGCTTCGAAAAAGGAAGGGGCGGGCATCCCCAACAATTCATCGAAAGCCTCGGAAGAGAATGTTAGCATAAGAGAAAAGTTCTCGAAGGCTTTCACAAAAGAAACAGTAAAGGTATCAATATAATATGAAAAGACTACTTCCATTCAGAGATTATAGTGAACACGATGTTGTCAACATTTTCGCGCTGGACACGGCTAACACCTATCTCAGCGATACCGGAGATGGCGACGCGGGTGTTATCGTAAAGGTTTCTAACGGAGCCATTACAAATGATGCGGCCCAGTACGTTGCATCTTCTTACCTCGGCAAAACGGATTATCCTAATGTCGGGCGCAACGGATATCCAGAAGTTCCCCTCAAGGTCGGCGTTGCCGGATCGGGAGAGGCCGCTCTTGGAATCACGCTGTTTGAAACAGCTATGTACGACGAAAACGGCGAAAAGCTTCTGTACTATCGTCAGAAGGCTCTTGAGAATCAGGCTGTTCTTTCTGGACAGGCTGTACCTGTTCTCAAGAGGGGAACCGTGACCCTATCGAGCGCGGCGTTTGAATCAAGCATTCCGGCACCATCAACGGCTCTGTCCGTAAGGTCTGGCGGAAAGTTCGGCGAAGCAGAAAGCGGCGACTCCGTGTACGGAATGGTCCTTGCTACGGGTGAGCGTATTGCCGGAGCAACGGCGGATTACTTCGCTGGCGCGGCTGGCGCAACGGGAACGTATGCGATTGTCAGCATTGACTTCTAAAGAAGAAAGATAAAGAAACATGAACATTAAATTCGAAAGATCGAAGGAACAGTTGGAGCTTGTTAAAGCGATGGCATCTGCTGACAAGGCAGAGGCTTACGAAGCACAGCAAGCTATGGCCGAATTTGTAGGCCCCGTTATTTCAGAGGTCATTAACACAGCGCCCACTCTGAGCAATATTTTCTCAGATACGACGTATGATTTTGACGACAATCCTAGCATCCCAGTAGACCTGTTCTACGACATTACGGATGAGGATTACATCAAGGTCTGGAGCCAAAGCGTTCCAGGTGGCCTTCCTTCAAATACGGTTATCCCAACGGCTTCCGAAATGAAGATCGCTACTTACACGCTTGATTCCGCATGGAACTTCGATAAGCGCTATGCTAGGAAGTCCCGTCTTGATGTTGTGGCGAAAGTATTTTCAAGAATGGCTCAGGAAGTCATGTTGAAGCAGGAAAGAACTTCCGCCAACGTCATTCTAGGAACGCTTGCGGATAACGCCGCGAACCAGCTTGTCGCCGGAACGTCTACGAGACTTCTCCCAGCCGATTTCAACAACCTTGTTGTTAGGGCTAAGAGGGTGAACGCTTCTTGGACGAAGGGTACTCCTGCTGGCAGAGTTGGTGGAGTGACGGACCTGTGGATGTCGCCTGAACGTATGGCCGATCTTCGCGCTATGGCTTACAATCCTATCAACACTGTTGATAGCGATGGTTCCGTCGCAAGTGGTGCAGATAGCGGTCTCACAGCCCCAGACGCGATGCGCTCCCAGCTTTTCAGCGCGGGTGGTTTCCCGAGCTTCTACGGCTTGGCTATTCATGAAATCAACGAGCTTGGCAAGGGCCAGAGATACACGAAGGTCTTTGACAGTCTGTATAACGGTACATTCAGTGGAGCAGCCGACGACCTTATCTTGGGCGTTGATATGTCCGCTGGTGGCCTAATCAGGGCCGTTGCCGCCGATCCTGAGTCGAATAACTCAATCCAGCTTGAAGTGGACGACCAGTTCGTTTCCCGTCAGCGTAAGATTGGTTACTACATGGCTCTTGAAGAAGGTCGCGTTGTCCTTGACAGCCGCACAATCTTCGGTATCAGAATCGCTACCGCCGCGAGCTAATTCAACGCGAATAAAGCTCAGAAGCCGCCCGAAAAATCGGGCGGCTTTTCTCTTTTCAAGGGGCGGTGTGTAAAATCAATGGAAAGGTATAAGGGAATTATGTTTCAGATAAACGGAAAAGTAGAGGACGACGTTAGAAAGATTCGCGGGATTGAAGAACTTTCTGGAGTGAAGGCCAAGAACGTATTTGGCGTGGAATCTGAGGAAGAGCTTAACGAAAAGATGGCTGATATGACGCTGATTGACCTGCAAAAAATGGCAGTATCAAGCGGGGTTTCGGGAGGCGGGACAAGAGCCGTTCTTAAGGAGAAACTGAGAAGAGAATTTATTAGATTTAAGCACGGGGGACACGGACTGGCTTCTTCGGTAGGAGGGCAAATGAAGCTCAAGGGAAAAGACAAAAAGAGACGAGAAAAAGAAGTCTTTAACCTAATGACGGAAGGAATCTAAAATGTCGGAACTTGGCCTTATCGCGACAGAGGTTATTGAAGATGAATTTCCGTACCTAACTGGCACGGATCGGTCTGTCGCAATATCAAATGCATCTGGATGGTTTGAAAACAACATCGGGAAGTTGAATAATCTTATTTATTCTTCTTATAGCGGTGTAGATCCAGGTTTGTGCTTGGAGGAAAGGTCCATCTATAAGGCTATTTATTTGTCGGATTATTTTAGATCAAAAGCGGGAGCCGTATTAAAAAATATGGATTCCGATGTCTTGCAGTGGATTTCTTTGTCAGAGGGGGATTCGACAATTCGATTGCAAAACAAAAACGAGGTCTCAAAGTCTTACGTCTCAATGAGCAAGGAATACAAGCAAGAAGCAAAAGACCTTGTTTGGGCCTATAATTTGTATGGCGCGTATCCGAGAAGCGTGGACCTTGTTTATCTGGAAGACTATGTTTCAACGGGGCAGTCTCAAGCCGTGTTGGGCGGGGCTTCTTATCTGCAAGCTGGGTCGGTTGAGATCGAAGCCGGATCAAGCTCTGTTGAGATTCCGCTTTCTCTGTCTTCTTCGCCTCGGAGCATAAGCATTTCAATGGTTAAGCCGTCGGACACAGACCCAAATGTAAGTTTCGCGGTTGTGGGGAATTCTATTTCCAGCACTGGGTTTAAGGTCAGTCTGGGGGGCTTTATTCCAAGCACAGGATACCTTGTTAATTATGGGGTGAGATAATGGCAAGCCTGATTCCAGAGGCGGATAAAAGCATTATCCAAGGTGCTTTCGACAGTATCCATGATACATTCTCTAGAACAATACAAATATATGTAGATGGGGAATCGGCCCTTATAGATACCGATGGTTCTCATAACCCGTTATACGGAGACGGGGGAGGGGAAAAAATTGGTGGAAAACCGAACCTTGTTTCATATACAAAAAGGGCGAGAATAAAATATATGGGTCTACAAGACAGGCAGACATTGGCCGGAGGATCAAATGTGAATTATCCGTGGGGAACCATTCGCATGAAGGTTGATTCTGATACATATTCAATAATAAGAAAAGCAAAGAAAATAAAGATAGACGACCGACTGTGCGAGCTTATTGGAGCCCCAGCGCGACCTGGGCCGTTCTTCCCTAATTATTGGACGATAGAGCTAAGGCAGATAGACTAATGGCTTGGGCAAGGGTAAGTCAGGCGTATATCAACCAAAAATTTGCCCCAGTTGTTCTGGCCAAGATTAAGGACAGGGTAAAAAAGGTGGCGCAAAAAGAGGTTGAATGGGCGAACGCAGAACTAGTGCGAAAATATATGAAAAGCGCTATTACAAAGGAACTTCTTGCTGGGCCAAAGGCAACTAATAGATCGGGAACTCTAGGAAAGGGGAATCTTTATTCATTCTTGGGCCTTGAAAGCTCTAGCGATGTAGAAGCGTTGGCAACCCTTTTGTCAGAATCAATAAAAATAAGTCTTATTTCAAAAAACAATAGGAATTTCTCGGTATCGGTAAGAATAAGGATTCCTGAGAAAAAAGATTATGAGGGATTAGGGACGCTTCCTTGGGTAAACAAGAACTTCATTGACGCGATAGAGGAGGGAATTTCTGGGCTTGGGAACTATCTTTATTCAAAAAAGGGCTTTAGTGGGTCTCGTTCTGGAACGGCAATTCAGGTAGAAAAATCAGTTTCGCAACAAGCAATGGGGCCAAATCAATACCTTTCTCAAATGATAGAAGAAGTATCAGAAAAGCTCATGGAGAGAATTTCAAAAAAAATGTAGTGTATCTTTAAAAGATGAAAGTACAATTTGAACATAATCTAATGTCAAGCTTTTATTTATGGTTTGATAGTATTCTCTGTTCGGAAGGAGAGGCCGTAATAACGGGAACTACACAGCGTTTTTATTATGGAGACGGCATAGACACTCCCTCTGATATGAATGCCTTTTACTCGTCGGCAAATCAATTTTGCGTAGATAGTCCGCTCGCTCCAAGCGGAGTTTTGATAGATGGAAGCGAATTTCAGCAGAGTACTACGGGAACTAAAATACTAATAGATAACAATAAAGGAAGAATTTTACTTGACAAAAGCCTTGGTACGGATATTAGTGTAAGCGGGGCATTTGTTCAAAAAGAGGTAAATCTTTATACAACAAATGAAACAGAAGAGGAAATTCTTCTAAAACAGGAATTTTACATTGATTCGGGGGAAACATATTCCGAGTCAAGCGATCAGCTTGCTTCTGCAAAATACTATCTGCCATGCGTGTTTTTGTCAAACAATATTTCCGAAAATAAAGGATTTGCTTTAGGCGGAACAAGAGATACATCCACAATGATAAGAGCGACTATTTTGGCAACATCAAATTATCAATTAGACGGTATTCTCTCTTTATTCAGGGACAAATCGGAAAGATGCGTAGGAATAATCAGCGCGGAAAACTATCCATACGGGGAATACTGGCATCTAAGAGACTATCCGTATACGTATACTGGATATTTGGGAGAAAATAAGATCGACGATACATTTATAAAGACTGTGAGAGCTTATAAATTAACAGAAAAAGGACAAGAAATGCTTGGAAAGGTATCAAAGGGAATTTATATTGGCTATTTGGATTTTAACCTATCTACAATAAGGGATTTATAAGGGGAACGTAAAACCCCGACATCTTTAGCGGCTGGGTAGTTCATAATATTTCTCATTTTGGGATTTTTAATGTAATATCTTTTGATACTAGAATCACTTTTTAGCTAAAAAGAAAGAAGAAAAAATATGTCAAGAAACAGAATTATTTATCAGAGCGAAGCCCTTTTTTCGTCTATTGCCGTTACGGGCGATTCCGATACGGTCGGGACGATTGAGTCGGGCAAAGTTGCCAACCTACAGAGAGTAACGGAAATATCCAATAACGCCGAAATTACGAGACAAGATGTTAACGTTTTTGGAAGACTCGCTTCAATTTCCAGAGAAATCATTGAAGAGCCTACCGTTTCCCTTGATTTCACCTATTATCTGGCGGATGGATACAATGAGTCGGGGATTGGCCTGACAACGTATAAATCAGCAGGAAATACGCACGTAAGCTGTCTTTCGGGTATTCTTGCAAATACGGTCGAAGCCAAGAGAAACTTTTATGTGCTTACCGTGGATGAGGGTCTTGACGCAAACGGTGTGGACCTTAACTCTGCAACTTCCGGATCGAAGGGTATCATTGGAATCGGAAACGCCTATATCACGAACTACTCGGTAAATGCTTCTGTTGGGGAAATCCCTACCGCCGATGTTTCGGTTGAAGCCTCCAACATAACGTTCGGGGTAAATACGGGAGACAATAAGGTTCAGAATCCGTCTATTGACGTTACATCTGCTATTGCGGCCCAGCTTGAGGGAATGTGCGAGCTTCCAATCGCTTCAACCGGAAATCTGAATGTTAAGGTTCTAAGACCTGGTGACATTGTGCTCGATTTCGGTACGGCTTCTTTGGACATGGGTGGAGCTATTCTTCCGGGAATGACTGCGGCATCAACGAAGCAGAGCGCTCATATTCAAAGTTTCTCCCTTGAGGTTCCTCTTTCGAGAAGTCCTCAATACAGACTTGGAAACTCCTTCGCGTTTTCTCGTGAATTAGATGTCCCTATCTCCGTAACCCTAAGCGTTACCGCGAATCTGGGGGATATCGATGAGGGTTCGCTCAACGACCTTATCTGCGCGGGAAGCGAAGAAAGAGATATTACGGTAAAGATGTACGAACCATGCGGAAATGGCACTGAGTCAGAATTGAACTTGGTATTTACCCTAAAGGGCGCGACACTGGATTCTCAGAACATGAGTTCCACTATTGGAGATGCAAAGTCCGTCGAACTTACGTTCTCCAGTCAGATTGGTGGGCCTAACGACCTTCTCAAGGGTCTGTTCATTAGCGGAAAACACAGTCAGTAAGGTCGCGGCTATAAATCAAACCAACGCGCCCCCGTAACAAGGGGCGTTTTTTGTGTATAAAAATATAGGGAAAAGGATTTTTAATGTACGGACGGGTAACATATGATAACGAAAACGTTTATCTAAATGGGCAGAGAATTCTTGGTGTCAAAAGCTTTGATGGTCAGATGGGCTTTTCAAGAACGCCAATTTCAGCTTTGGGGGCCGGATACTTGGGACAGGCTCTTGAGGGGGAAATGCCAAAGTCTTATTCTTTTTCTAAATATGTTGGATCGTCGGAAGAAGACCTTCTTTCGCTTGCAGGTGGCGAGATAACAGGGGTCTACAAATACAAATCAAATAGAAACGATTTTACGCAAGAATGGACCGCTGTAAGAAGTAGAATGTCTTCCTATGAACTTTCATGTCAAGTTGGGGAATTACCAGAAGCGTCTGTTTCGTTTGAGGTCGTTGGGGCGGCTGGATTTTCAGACAAACAAGTTAACAATGAAACAGAGTGGAGCGACGAATTTAATGTTATCAGACCTGGCGACCTTATAGTAAGCGGGGAAAATGGGTTTTCGAACAACCGACTTCAATCATTTCGGTACACAATTACAAATCCGGTATCGAAGGGAAACCTTATCGGCGGGGAGTTTGTTTCTTTCTTTAGGCAAAACGAGCCCGTTGAGGTTGTTATAAAAATGGATTTTGACTTGGATTCTCTTGAAGACGATCTCTCGGATTTACCGTTGTGTGAGAAAGATTTTGCCGCAACTTTTATTTTTAATAAATGCGGAAATAAAATCCGCGCCTTCTCAATATCAGGAGCGGAATTAATAGACTCTTCTGTAAATGGAGAAGTGGGGTCGAACGCGACCTTTTCGGCAACGTACCGTTATTACGAAGATGGCATAGAACAAGTGATTGCCAGCAACACACTATAGGAAACAATTATGATATCATTTAAGAATACCCCTTTTAAAATAAACGGAACTCAGATTTACGCCACACAAGCCTCTCTAAGCGAAAAGGTGGACTACGCGAGGGTGGAGGGCCTTGGCTACACAGACGTAGGCCTCGCGCAATCCTCAAGGCCGGAAGGGGAGTTTTCGGCAGAGTTCTATATTCGCGAGGGCGAAGCCGACTTTTTTATGACAAAAACGGGACTGGTTCAGTTAAATGGGGCCATAGGCGGGGTTACTTTTGAAACTGGTTATATGGAGGAGTTTTCACTATCAATAGAACCGCTTTCTTTGATAAAAGCAAACGTAAAGGGAAGATTTTTTGGGCCTTTGACATGGGGTAATCCAGAGGTGACTCCAAACGATTCGGAAATAGAGCCGGATAGCGATTTTGCCCACGGAGCGAAATCAACGATAGCGAACCACGCGGATGCAATTTCTCTTAGTTATAGTGTATCCCAGAGTGTCGAGCCGAGCTATGTTATCGGCAGTACGGAAATAATAGGATTTAAGTATAGAGGTGGACAAATTACGGTTGGGTTGGGCGGAACGGGCCTTCAAACTGCGGTTGATTATGACTGCGAAAGCGGAGAGCCGAATGTGACAATCAACCTGAACTCAATTTGCGGTGGAGAACTTGATGTGATTTCAAATATGGGATTCAAGGTTACGAACTCAAGTATTTCTGTGAGCGCGTCGGAAGACCTTGTTGGAAACATGGAGCTAATAAAGTACATATGAGCGGAAACAAAATTCTAACAAAGGAAGAAATTGATGTTTTTCAGCTAAAACGACACATTATTTCCCTGTATAAGGCGTTTCTGATTATTTTAGAGGATTTGGAAGAAGACCACATAGAAAATTTTGAAAAACTATATGAGAGTCTTCATAATTATAAAGATTTGGTAAGACAGGCCGATTATTTCACGGAAGAAAAAATGTCTTATTTAAGGAAAAAGGTACTAGATGCTGGAAATAACTGCATCAGAAATATAACGGGAGAAAAAAATGGCAAGGCCGAAGAAAGTAAAGGAACCAGTAGTAGTTAATAAGAACGCCCCAATCTATTCAACAGAAGCAAAGATTAACAAGGACGGGGTTAAGAAAGAATATCGAATCGAAATAAAGAAGCCCAAAAGGTCAACCCTTTCCGAGGCCGAAATGTTTTACTCGATTCAGTTCAGCAAGTACATCAAAATGGGGTTGTTGACTGCGGAACAGATCGCAAAGCGCCAGATTGATATTGGCGGAACTTTCACGGAAGACCAGCAGAAGAAATATATTGAACTTCAATCTCTATTGGCGGAAAAAGAAGAGATGTACTTGAAGCTAATGGCAAAAAAGGAATCTCTGTCGGAAGACGAAGAAGAGAGAAAGTCCATTCTTTATAGGGATATGGCGATGATTCGGTCCCAGTTGACGGATTACGAATATATTAGAAACCAAGCCTATGAGCATACCGCAAACGTCAAGGCCAGAAACGATGTAATTGAGTGGTTGGCTTTGAACCTCACCGTATTTGGGGAGGTAAAAGACGAAGAAGACGCCGAAATGCTTCCAATGTTCGAGGGGGAAAATTACGAAACAAAGAAGATGAACCTAGAACAAATGGAGGAAAACGAAGACGAATTGGCGGTCGCCGTTCTGCCTGAAATTTATAGGGCTTTGACTCTTTGGTATTGGATGGGTATTGGAGACAGGGAGAAAATCAAAAAGCTAATGAAGATGGAAGAAAATGCATGATGAGAGACTTTCTTCCTTACTCCTTGAGGTAATTAACGGCTATTCAGAAATAGTTGTTCTGCAAAAAAAAGCTTACCTAAAGCACTTAGACTTATCTATAGAGCTTGGAGGAAGCTCTGTTTACAGGAGATGTTTCGACCAATATAAGCAAAAGGGCCTTCCGTCCGAGGAAGAAAAGCTTGCGGAATTGGAAAAAGAGGGGGAGTGGACAAAAGCCGATGAGTCCTTTATTCACAAAAACAGAAGATTCCTCAAAAACCTTCGCGAAACAGAAAAAAAGCTTGTTTTAGAGGCTCAGAAGAGCGATATCCAAAAAACAATAAAAGAAACCGAAAATGAGCTTATAAAAAAAATAGTTAAGCGTGAAAGTTTAATCGGGGCGACCTGCGAAAAATACGCCGAAAAAAAGAAGAGGGAATTCGTGGCGTTTTCGTCGCTGTTTAAGGACAAAGATTTATCCGAGCCATTGTTCTCTGACGAAGAGTGGGAATACTTGGAGAGATCGGAGGTCGAGGAGATTCTTGAAGCCATAAACAACTCCGTCTCTGTTTTTTCAGAAAAAGCGATGAAAGAGCTTTGTACGTTTCCTCTTTTTTTTAATTTTTTCACGATTGGCCCAAAAGACAACCCTTCGGTGTTTTTTAAGAAAAATCCAAAAGATTTGACATTTTATCAGCAAAAAATAACAGTTTTGGCGAGAACCGTAAGGAGTATTTTAGAAAATGTCCCAAACGTTCCTGATGAAATAACAGATAGCTACGATGATCTTCTTGAGTTTTCCAGAAGGTCCAGAGATTCGGGTAAGAGAGGAAAATCAAATGTCGGGTACAGTATCGTTGGTGCAAAAAAGGGAGAAATGAAAAAAGCTGGAGCGGAAATAGAGGGGGCAATCTCTCCGCATGAGCTACTAAGAAAGAGCGGAAAGAAAACTTTAGGCAAAAGAGATTTCATTGACAATATAAAATAAGTGTAAATCTATCTAAAGGAATGGTTTTTTTGTAAAATGGCTAGAAGGGTACAGATTGGAGTAGATGTTGACCGTCGGGGTATTTCTCAGCAAGTCGAACAGGGCGCAAGAGACGGGGCGAAAAGGGCGAGTCCGATTCGTGTTGATGTTGCCATTCCAGCGGCAGGGGGCCTAAAACAGTTCCACGCGCCTTTGGGCCGAATCACCGGAGATTTGACAAACTTCGAGGGGGCGTTGGACGCGTCCATTGCCCGTACATTGGCCTTCGGCGCATCCGCTTCTGTTTTGGCTGGCGTATCTGCCGGAATGAGAAAGATCGTCGAGGCGGGTATTGAGGTTGAAGATCAGCTTGCGCAAATCAACTCTATTTTAAATATCTCGTCGAGTCAGCTTGCTCAATTTTCAAGCGATTTGTTTGATACGGCAAGAAACACGGCTCAGTCATTTGACGTTGTATCTAAGGCCGCTTTAGAGCTTTCGCGTCAGGGTTTGAGCGCAGAAGAAACTCTGGAGAGATTGAATAACGCAATGATCCTTTCTAGGTTGACGGGCATGGGAGCGGAAGAGGCGGTGTCTTCCCTTACTGCGGCTATCAACGGATTCAAGAAGGAGGGCATTGACAGTTCCGATGTCGTCAACAGGCTCGCGAACCTAGAAACAAAATACGCGGTTAGCGCAAGAGACCTTGCTCAGGCCATTTCTCGTTCTGGTGCGGTTGCGCAAGATGCGGGAGTTTCCTTTAATGAACTTATTTCCATTGTTACTGCTGTTCAGCAGAAAACAGCCCGAGGCGGAAATATCATTGGAAACGGATTTAAGAGCATTTTTACAAGAATCCAAAGATCAAGCGTAAGAGAAACGCTTGAGGAAATTGGCGTTGCGACGAGCGACCAGACGGGGGCGTTCAGGGGCGCTATCCCGATTCTGAAGGATTACGCGGCAATTTATGATACTCTTTCAGATACAGAAAGAGCTTCTACGGATGAAAAACTTGCAGGTCTGTTCCAGATCAACAACCTAAAAGCCGCAATTGCGGATTTGAAGGACGAAACCTCTGTCTACGCTGGTGCGTTACAGTATGCAAACAATACTACCGACGAAGCAATAACAAGAAATGAAGAACTAAACAAAACAACAGCCGCTCTTTTAGCTCAATCGGGAGCATCCCTTAAGGAATTCGCCGCCGCGCTTTCTTCTCTCGCAGTAGAAGGCGGGTTAAGAAACGTTCTTGGTGTCGTTAATACCATTGCAAAGAAAATGGCGGATGTGCTTGACGAGGAAAAGGGTAACATAATCGGTAAATCCATAGTAGGGGGAATCGGTAATTTTATTTCCGGACCTGGATTATTAATGATCGGAAAAACAATGTTTACCTTGATTCGCTTCTTGGTCGGACAAATCTCCGTTGCCTTAAAGGAAATGCAAAACCTTAACTTTAAAAAGGTCAATCAGCGGAAGATTGAAGAGGCAATTGGACAATCACTAATGCAAAACGAAAATGTCGTCAGACAAATCGTTCAGGCAGAGGGAAACAGGGCTAAACAAGAACAACTTATTCTTAACCTAATAAAGGAACAACAGGTTCAGCTACAAAGGGCTAAAACCCTGTCTGCGGCGATTTCAAGGTCTGCGGCGACGGGAATGTTCTCTGTCGGCATTGGCGGAATGACCAAGATAAACAAGGCGGAAGGATTTGTGCCGAATTTTGCGGGAGGGGTTCAGAAGAGTAGGGCAACGCCGAGGGAGGCCGTTAGCGAAATCATGGCGGCAAGCGATGCTGGATATAAAGCTGGAAAACCTTTTAATACAAGAATACATCACGGTGACGGAAAATCGTCAATTGCAACCGTAAATTCTGCCGAAACCATTTTTACCACAATCGGTCAGAATGGAAAAAGAGGAACTTATGTTATTCCGCCAACTATGGCGGCAAGTGGATTTGTCCCAAACTTCGCAAAATATCCAGTTCTTCCTGAATTCCAAAAAAAACTGGGAATGAAAGAGGCCCATCCAAACGCAATAAGGCAAATGAAATTAGACCCAGAGAAGGTACTGGACTACAAGAAAAGGGATATTACAAAAATAAACAAAAGGGCCTTGATAGAAATCACCGCACATGAACTTGGAATAGGCGCAATTGTAGGCACAGACGAGCAAACAAAAAAAACCGTAACAATGGGGGCGAACCAGCTAAGAACCGGAAAAGAAGCAATTATAAAAGAGCTTATGATGGCTGGCTACAATAAGAATGCAAAAATAAGAGTAAAAGATATTCCAGTTGCTTCAATTATGCCGAAGGGCATGAAAAAAAAGGAGATGGAGAAAACCTTCACAGGGGATTTGGAGAGGAATTTTGTACCGGCATTAAAAAATTATACGAAAACAATATTTAGTAGCCTTTTGGGTGACTCGGAAAGGCCTTTTGTTAATGCTTTGTCTAATTCATCGGGAAAGGTTTTTAGCACGTCTACACAAGGGGGAATTTTCGAATCAGCGCTAAAGTTGGCATCTGGAAAGAGGGGCGTTTTTGGGGCAGATGAACGGGCGGCTTTCGATTTTGAGGAAACTGGGCCGATAAGGGGAAATCTAAGGAAACAGTTTTTCAGCGGAATTAGAATAAGAAAGGCTGATGCAAAAAGATCGGCTGATAGAGATTCTATTGCAACACTAATAACAAAAACTGCGGCAGACAAATCCAGAAGCATTGCCTTAAGAGCGGCAATAAGAAGAAGGGCCTTAAAAAGTGCCGCATTGGGGTTTATTCCAAACTTTGCCGCAAATTCTGCCGATTCATTTTTCTCCAAGAGAATCCGTTCGCAAATAGCGTGGATTCAGGGCTTTGTGAAAAGAAAAGGGCTTCCTCCAGAGGCTCTGGCCGACCCAATGATAATGAAAAAACTTGGAACAATCTTTGCTAAAAAATATGGGGGGCAGGGATTTGGGCCAGAGCAAGGATTCTTGGGTTTTGCGAGTGGGGTATCTCCAGTTAGCGATACATCAATCGGCCCTCTTGGAGAAGCCATCGGCAGAGAAAGGGCCGCTGGCGTACCCGCTCCATCAATAAGAATTCAAAAAAGCTCCAAACTTAAAAACGCTCAAAATCCGCACGGACTTGCCGTAACAAATACAAGCGACGAGCCAAGGGGCCTTGCGGACGTTTTAGGAGGGGGATTTGTTCCGAATTTTGCGCCAACCTCAATGGGTGCATATAATGAGGTTGGGAAGGCTTTGAAAAATTTCAACATTAACCTTCCAAAGGAAGAGCTAAATAAATTGAGGGGCAGAATCCACAAGATGATTGTGAGTTTTGACGATTATAACAAGGTTACGGAAAACGTAACAAGAACAAGGATAAAATCGATCCTTTCTGAGAAAATGGGAATACAAGTCGGGAGAAAATTAAGCGCATCCGAGAGAAATAAAACAAGGGTGGTGGAGTCGGCAATCCGTGCAATTAACAATCAAACAAAAACCTCGGACATGGCCTCAAGGTGGGTACAAAAAATGGGTAAGTCGATGTCAATGGCCGACAAAGAAATCAAGAAGATGGCTAGTGAGGTTCGATTTGGCTCAACCAGAATCGGAAAAATGTGGAAAGGGGCAAAAAAGAGCATGGAGGGTAAGGGCGGAATGGGCATGATGGGGGCCTATTTCGCGGCAAGCTCTATTGCTTCTGGAATGGAGCAGAAAGGGGGTGGAGCGGGGGCTGTCGGGGGAGGGTTGTCGTCGGGGCTTAATATTGGATATATGGCGAGCATGATTCCTGGAGTTGGTACAGCGGCGGCGGTAACGGCTGGGGCTATAGCCGGACTGACAAAAACCTTATACGCTCTTAATGACCAAACGGAAAAGTATGAAAAAAACGTTGAAAAAACAGAAAAAAGAATGTCTGAGACGAATGAATGGTGGGATAAATACTCAGGAAAACTAGAAGAAGTTCAAGATGCTGTTAAAGAGGGTGACGCAAATAGGGTTAAGGAACTTCGTGAGGAACTTGATAAGTTGGCGGAAGTGGCTCCGGAAGGGGCAGAGGAAATCTTAAGGTTAGGCGAAAATATTGAAAAGGCACAGAAATCTTTCTTAAAACTTCAAAAAGAAAATTCTATAGAGAACGCAAAAGAGGTCGCAAGGGCTTCCCTTTCAGGATTAGACAAGGGGTGGGTTCTTAGCAGGGCTAAAGACGAAGAAATTGGAAAAGCTGGTAAAAGCGTTCTTAGTTATCTTTCTTTGTTGGGAGAGGATTCTGAGATAAAACAATATGCAGGGGGAAGGGATTTAATTGACACTGAGAGTTTTAGAGACAATCCTGGAGAACTTGTTCGACATGTGGAACAAACGTACTCAGAGCTAAGAAAATTATTGCCAGATTTTGAAGACAACTTTGCAGAAGCTTCCCAGGCGGGAGACTCTCTTTTCGATAAGGTCTCTATTATAAATGCTATAATAGGAGAAGCAAAAGATAGGATAGAGAAGCAAAATGCAAGAGAAGAGGGTTCTTCAAATGAAAAGGAACCAAAAGCGAAAATTGATATCGATAAAGAAGAATCAAGAATCTCCAAACTGGAAAAATCTCTCTCAGAAGGCCTTTCAATGTTTTCGCGAATAATAGGGTCTGGAATAACAGAGAGAGTGGCAATTTCACAAAAAAGCGGAATACTGACTCAAAGCTCTCTCCGAAACATAACAGAGGGAATAAAATTTGACGAAAAATCAATTGAGAGAGGAAACGAACAAAAGATAATCGAACAGCGACTCGGTTTGTTACATAGATTGTATGAACAAAACGGAAAACTTGAAGATGACCAACTGAAAGAACTAAAAACATTAACCCAAAAAGCCATTGAACTTAAAAAAGAACAAAGAAATGCAACTCTTGAGTTTAGGTTGGGTCGAATAAGAGACGAGGCCCAGCAAAGGGCCGCCGATTTGCTTCAAGCAAGTTCTTCTCTTTTATTTGCATCCGCAGAAGAGATAAAAACGGCCACGCAAGAGTTGTCAAAAAATGAAAAGGGCAGGGCAGGAATCCAGACGGTTCAAAAAATGTCACAAATGGCCGCGACTTTTGGCGGGGAAAGTACATATGGGAATATGGCAAACTTCGGTTTGCGACAGATTCAGTTTTTGCAGAACAGCCAAGACGCGGCAAAAATGCTTCTACCGAATTTGCTGAAAGGAATTACAGAACAGAGAACGGTAAAATGGGAAAGAGGGATAATGCCAAAGGGGGAAGTCCTAGAGGAAGAAGAAATTGGTCATTGGGCGCGAACGGGTCGAGTAAAGAGAGAGAGAACCGAGACCTATCAGATTGGAAATGAAATAGCGAATACAATTGCCAAACAAGGTCTTTTCCCGCAAATGGTAACAGATAGAAATGGCGACGTTAGAGAATCAACAGTAGCCGAAAAAATGGCCTTCCAGATAAAAAACCTGAGCGAGGTGTTGGGTACGGCGAGGGGTAAGGCGAATGTCTCTGCGAAAAGAGTTGCCTCGGGGAATTTTGGGTTAGAAGATATTTCCGTTTTAAGTCAATATCAAGCCGCAGTCGGTATGGAGGGGGCAGCGAAAACAGCTATGTTGGAGCAGAGAAGAATGGGGGCTTTGCATCTTAGGGCGAGCGAACTTCAAAAGAGCGAGGACCCTATATTTAATCCTGGGATGACTAGGGAGGACGCTTTTAGCAGGGCCGAGGCAGAGTTTGGTAGGGTGGAGTCCATAAGAGACCTAATTAAGGCTTCATCCGGAGGGGGAGAGTTTGGAGAAGAGGTTGATTCCATGTTAAAAAATCTTGGCTTAGACAGGGGTATGAATAACGGAGACATACTAAGGGCGCTCGAAAATATGTCTCCATCAAAGATCGCAGATGAATTGGCGAAATTTAGTGAAGATGAATCAATCCGTTATCTAAGCTCGATGGCGGAAAATCTTAAAGTAATAAGAGAAAAACTTGCCGGAGATAAATCTCAGGAAACGGGTCCAAAATCAGCGGAGGAAGCAATAAAGGGGAGGGATAAGGCATTTGACTTTAATCAAACACTAAATCTAAATGTGAGCGATGCTTCTGCCGTTAAAGACGCGGTTGAAGAAATGTGGGATGACATGTTAAAAAAAATAGAGGCTCTGAAAGAGGACCCGACTGTTTATGGTCTGGAACCAAGTCCGTTGAGGCCTCTTCCGGTAGCTGGAAAAAGGACCTAAATGCCATTCTTAACACCAATTCTAGACCCAAATCCGCTGATAACAGCCCCAATCATAATAGGGTTTCAGAGCGGCTTTTCCACTGTTTCGGTAAGTGGCGCAACAAAAATAGGCCACGAAGCAAGGTTTGAGACATTCGATGGAGGCATAGCTTTTAAAAGAGTCATAGATCACACCTTTACGTTTGCCGTTTCGGACAGCCAAAGCGTAGTAGATTTAGAAAGCTTGGAGTCAATGAAAAACTCTAGCGATCCAGTTTTCTTTAACATTAACGGAAAAATGTTAAGGGGAATGCTAAAAAGTTTTTCTCTAGAGACTTCAAATCAAAACGGCGTTGCCTTTGCCAACATGACAATAGAGGAGGAAACGAGCGCCGATAGTTGTCCGAATGGATATTATTCGGATTTCTGTAACGCATTTTCTTCTATGGCATTTGTGGAATCAATATCGGAGGACATCTCGGTTTCTAGGGGTGAAAATTCTGCCGATTTCTCAAGAAGAATAAATGTAAAATTCAAATCTGCATTTGCGCAAGGGGGAAATGCACCGCTTGTAAGACAAGCAAAGAGATTCGCCGATGGGGTTTTTTCGCGGAATTTTTCGGTAGTAAAATCAATCTTCGCGGGTTTTAATCCAGAAGAAGATATTGCCAATATTTTTCGAGACAGCTTTAAGACCTTTCATTCCGAAACATATGATTCCGTTACAAACGAATGCTCGTTCGAGGAAACGCTTTCTGCGGAAAACATAAAGGGGAATTATTCTCATTCCGCAACGCAATCAATATCAATCGGTACAGATGGTATAGTAAAAATAAAAGAGAACGGAAAAATAATTGGTTTGTCAGAAAGCAGGGCTATAAGCGCACAAGACGGTTATGAGGCGGAATTGGCAAACGCAAAAACCAGACTTTTAGCGGTCTTCGAGGCTTACAATGAAAACTGCCAAGGCATGTCTGATATAAACTTCATTTCAACCTCCAAAAAAATAGATCAGTTCAAGGGTGAAATCGAATATACGGTTGAAGCGGACAACGACGAGAGAAACAAGGATTTAGGGACGGACGATCCAATAAGATTCGAGAAGGAACTTTCGTTTACGGTGGAAAACGGAGAGTGGACAGCTACAGAAAAGGGGACAATTTCAAGCCTTAAGACGCAATCTTACGATGGCGGCCAGCAGGACAACAAATACCCGCGCCTTGCTTCTGCTTATTCATATTACAAGGGGCTGACAAAAGGGGCGGGATTATCTTCTTTCGTTTCTTCGGCTGGTTGTAAAAAAGACCTTAGCCCAGAGCCAATCTCCAGAAATCTAAGCTTAAGGATGTTCGCGGGGGTTGTGGATTATGACGTAACTTATTCGACAGAAAAGAGGTTCGAGGATAATAAAAACGTAAAATCAATTTCCGCAAATTCCTCAATCAACTACGGAGTAAAAAGCAAGAACGAATTCAAGATATTGAATGAACCGATTTTAATTCAAGAAATGCTTGGCAACAGGGCGGGGAACCAGACTATTTCTGTGGATATATTGGATTACAGAAAAAACCCGACATCTCACGGTTCAACATTTGCCGATTTATTATCGAAAGCGGAATCGGCGGCGGGTGGATTGATTGTTTCGAACGATAAGAATTTTGTAGAATCGGCCAGCGCGGTTTGTACTCCGATAAATGATGTGACCATGAATTACTCGATCTCAATAAGCAGGGAAATGGAGGATTCAACATGAACATTTCTTATAATGGAACTGATATTTTAAATGGACATCCGACCCCTTTCTTTGGGAAAAAGGTTGAATACGTACAACACGGCGGAAGATGGTGTCAGCGCGAAGAATGGGAATTGAGCGGGACTCTTATTGGGTGCAGTATTTCAACATTAAGGTCCGCAAGAGACGAGCTTCTGTCCGTATTCTCAAATGCTTTTGGGAATATGACCATAGACGGCATCTTGGGGGGCTTTGTCGAAATTACAAGCGTATCAATAGATAATGTTGATTACATTGGTTCGGTTCCTTATAGGATTTCTTTTGTACATTATCCGGAGGAGTCTTTTTCCGGAGGAACTCACGCCGGATATTATGGCGTTATAAATCCCTCTGACAAAGTTACATACAAAGAACAAGCAGATGGAACACTTGAAATGACAAGAGAAATTTCCGCGAAGGGAATTTTAGTGGGGGGAAGCAAAGACTCCCCGATTGGGTACGCAAAGGACTTCATTCAGTCAAGGGCAAACATCTTTGAGCCGCCTTCCGAAAGGCTGGGCGGAAGCGCGATGAAAGACCTTTCAAAATATTTTTTGGTATCTTCCGAAGAAAGCGTAAACAAAATAACAAATACGGTTTCATTGACGCAGGTTTTCAGGTCTGACCTCTTAAACAAAAGAAATGTGATTCATCGCTACACAAAAACGGAAGAGAATACTTTGGGCCAAATGGAGACCGTTTCTTACAACGGGAAGATCGAGATTGGCAGACCGGAGCAATCTGGAAATCCAAACCTGACGGAAGCAAGAGATGTTTACAAAAGTTTCAGAAAAGGAATTGGAGTACAATTTCTTATTTCGGAAGAGATTGAGGAAGACGAATATGCGGGGGTAATAAATTACTCGCTTAGTCACTATAAGGATGTTAACGCAAATGCGTTGCCGGAGATTCAGGACGATATAGTGATAACTTTCTCGGAAACAGAAGGTTCGAGCTTGCTTTCTGCGTCCATTCAGGGGAACATAACGGCAAACTATGGATGCATAGAAGAGAGACAGGATAAAATAGAAGATGCTCTTAACAGGGTGATTAATTCAAATTTTAACATAGGATTGGTTAATGATTATTTTTCAGATTTCTCGAAAGAGGGAAGGGGTGTTTTTGTTCCGTTAAACGCGAAGCCTTTGAGGAAATCATCAAGCGTAGACGAATACAATCACACCGCTTCGTATTCCGCTTCTTTCAACAATAGAAGCCACGGAGGTTTTTCAAAAAGCGATGTGGCAGAACTTTCCATAAAAAAGGATTTCCCGATAGACGAGCGCTCCATAAAGGAGAGCTATAAGGGCGGAAAATATATTTGTCAATGTTTAGGCTTTGCGAGCAGAGAAAAGGCTTCCGCAGAAATAAACTTGAGGGGAAACGAGTCCGAATACGGAAGACAGAAGTGCGTGGGTTACGCAAGAACGGCGGCGGCGAGCGTATTATCTTCGCAGGATAAGGTGTATACAGAGTCGGAGAGTCACAAAAGGGATGACTACGCCAAAACGGAGAGTGCTGAAATTTCTCTCAGCAGTCGGGTTCTAGAAGGGTATTCTATTTAATGGAAAATGGTCTAATATATTTGGTTAGAAGCGGACTTTTAACAAGGGAAACCGGAGCTTTGAAGTCTTATTATGATTTTGGGGATTCTACTTTATACTCGGGAGAAGGGGACAGATTTATTTTCTCAAAGTTAGGCAATGCTTCTGGCGTAATAGAATTGTTTGAACATGACGCAACTGGCGGAAATTTCCGGCAAATATATGATTATTCGGGGCTAGAGCAAACGGGATACTTGAGATTGCTTGGAAACCAAATAAGCGAATCTTCTGGAAGAGCTTCCTGTATTGACTTAGGGGGCATGGATATTGATTTGTCGGGGGAGTTTTCTATTTTTATAGAGGGTGGCAAGCTTCCAAGAGACGAGGCAAAAGCTATTTACGACAACACTGGATTTGATAGGCAAATTCCTTTGCACAACAAAGAGGTGCTTCTCAACTGCAAAAGCGGAGATGGGGGAATTGAAATAGGTCTTAACGGCGCAAATCTCTTATATCTTGGATTAACTGACCTTGGACAGGAGAAGGTTTTTACATATGATGAAGATGTTCCAATGGGTGAAAACATATGGGCAATAAGAAAATCGGATAAATTCTTGTTTGTTTCAAGGTATGATGAACACAATGGAGAGATAAAAACATCCTCCTTTAAAATGGGCGGTGATTTGGGGCAAGGCGGAAGTTGGGTTGCTAATAGCGGGGATGGAATTTCTGCAATAGATGAAACCCTAGCAATGGGGTTTACGTCGTCAACAAAGCTTCGTAAAATAATATGCTTTGACGAATATCTTCAAGACACCCAAACTCTTACTGCGGCGATGTATATGAATTTGGATATTTCGGGAGAGCCCTATATTACGGACAGCGGATATAATTATTACGAGGTGACGGGGCAAGAGTATTTTACGGGTGTGAGCGGGGAGCTATACAAAACCGGAATCCTGAGCGGATATCTGACAGAGGAAGTGGAAATCACCGGACAGCCTGTTTATACGGGGATAACGGGTATCGTAAACAGTGGGGAAATGTACATTCCGGAATACGACGAAGAATATGGCATTTTCTATCCCGACTTGTATTTGCCAACCGGAGATCAACCATATTCAATAACTGGCGTAACTGGCTATTCTTGGTATTATCCGGTTGAAACGCAAACAATAACAGGCGATGCCGTATATATTCAGTCTGGGGTAAGCGGGTTGATTTACAGCGGTTCTTGGTTTGATTCATACATAACGGGCGAATACTTTGAGTTCACGGGTTATACAACGGGAGCAAGTGGAGAAAACGCCTATGCCCATTTGCGCCCAAGGTCAGTGTCATATTTGGGAAATAGGCACGATGGAGACTTCATTGATATCTATATCCAAACATCGGAGACCGGAAATCTGTCAAATAACTCGGCTTTAAAGACTTGGGAATACAGGGGGAGGGGAATGGGTCTCTTGTTGAAGCAAGAACATCTCCCCGAGACGGGAAAAATAAAATTCTACATAAACGGAGTCGCCGCGAGAGCAGGAAGCGGGGTTTCAAATTCGGAAATTGAGGACGGTAACGAGTATGACTATTTTGTGTCAGAAAAAGACTATTCTATTGGAGATGGTGGGGAAATCTATCAGGAGTTAGATTTTTCAACGAACACACAAATGGAAAACCTGCACGGCATATATGATATAGTGCAAAATTCAACACAAGAGATAATATTTAAAATAGAAGGATCGGCGATGGGCAATTATTCGGCACCGTACAATAATATAGATTCGCTATGGGTAAAGTACACGGGGGAAGAAAAGAGTTGGTATGGGCTTTTTAGGGTAGATTCCGGATGTTATATGTCTAAAGACAAAAAGCTTGTTATAGCAAAAGAAGGACTGGAGAGCGATAGAATATATGCAATATATTATTTGGTTGAAGACTTGCCGATAGGAATCGCCTATCCAAGCGGAAGCGTGGGCATCGGTCAACAGCCGTGGGAGATTACTTGGAAGTATTGGAGCATGGGTGGATACTTTGCCCCAAAACAAGTAGGAGAATATAATGGAGAAAAAACGATTAGCTCGACAAGTCAGTATACAGGTGCATTTACGGAAATATCTCCAAGTGGAATAAAAGAATCTTCCTCTAATAATCCAGACAAATTATATGTATGGAACTCAAATAGCGAAGAAGTAAATGGGGTTTATTCGTATGCGGGAGATTTTTCTAATAGAAAATATTGGATGAAGGAAAATATTGAGATATTTTATAATCCATATGGAGAGTGGGTTATGGCAAAAGCGCCGTACCTGAATGAAGATACGTATGCGCGTTGGGCAGAAACGGGCTATTACCCGACAGGTGTGCCGTATTATCTCGGAGATGGAATTTCAGAGAGAATAACGCTAACCCCGATTGAAACATTTGAAAAGGACATATTCCTTAATGGGATAAAACTTTATGAGGGAATAGATTACGTTTCAACAAGCGGCTTTTTTGAACCGTTGGGAGAATTAAATAATATAACTGGAACATATTTCTCTTTTCCTCGCCTTTCTGGACAACAATTTTATACTGGAAATTCGGTGTATGATGTTTATAGAGCGGACACTTTTAGGAACGGTTCCGCGATGTTTTGGATTAATGGAATAAGAAAGGATATTCGGGAATACGTTCATCACGATATTTACGCAGACCTTATAACGGGAGTAGAAATCTTTGATGATGATTTAAGTAATGTTTCCGAGGGTAGCTTATGACGCTGAATTGTAATGAAATTGATTCTGTAGTTATTGACGGAGATAATTATGGTGGAAAACTTTATGATCTTAAGGTTGATGTTGGCTTTAATTCACCAACGGTTTTTACAGCATCTTTTGTTAGTGAAGACGGGCAGTACTCTATCGAATATAGCGACCTAAATGCAGAAGTGCCAAGTACGCTTAATTTTGCCGGACAAAATTTTCTCATATACCCCGTTTCATATAAGAAAACATTCTCGGCAGGGGGTTGGCTTTTAGTTGTAAAATTCTTGGATTCGTCTCATAAGTATATGGATAAATTCATGGTTGTCCCCAAAACAACTCAGCGGGTCGGGTACAACGGGGAGTATTATTCGGAAAAGCTTGTTGGAGAAAGGTTTATAAATGTCGTTCCAATGGAAAGAAAGGATTCAGACGTTGAATTGGGGAAATATACTCCGGCAGAACTGCTAAAGGGAATGGAAAAGATTCCAATGACAAGCAGGGTAAGGGGGCTTCTCGAAGGATTTAAAATGATAAAAAAGGGGCCTCGATATTCGGACGAAGACAACCCGCAAAATGGGGCTCACGGAATTTTTATGGATACCGTCGGAACGCTGAGAGACGCCCTTTCTTCTTTAGGTGGACAGCTGGGCTACACTTTCTTCTGGGACTGGTCTTTGGGTGGAGAGGGGCGGCTAGACGTAATGGATGCCACGTCAAGGGCCTCTGCGATTGGATTGAAAGGTACCTTGTTGGGAAAGTATCGGGCAAAAATGTCCAGCAAGGACGAAAGCTTTAGCATTGAAGATAACTACATGTGCGCCGATATAATTTATGATGTGAACGGCGGGTCTTCAGGAGAAACTCAAAACGTAAGCAACAAGCGTATTTACTACGCCTTTCTTGACATAACAAGGGATAATTTTTGGGTTAGACCGCCAAGATCAGGGGAGACGGTAAAAAACAAAGAAACCGGAGATGGGGAAACTTACTATTTTACAAGAAAAGAGCTTCTACTCGGAGAAACAAAAGAAGGCGGATATGAATGGTTAAAGATGTGTGCGGCGGCACTAATGGGGGAGGAATATTTTAACAGATACATTCACTGGAACATCGCGGCAAGGGAAACGTTCAGGGAAAAATATGAGCTTCGTTATAGAAATTCAAGAAAAAAAGTCGATACTCCTAAAAGACCGTTAGAAACACCCAAGAACGGATATAATAAGCTTTTGATAAAAACAATAGAAGGGGGATATCGAGCAAATCTTTTGTTTCAAAAGAGACGTGACGAAACTTTAGCCGAAATGATTTCAGAACTAAGGACTTTAAAATGTGCGGGTCATGCTGGGTGGGCTGAGAAACTAATAGGAAAGGGGGATTTCCCGATAGAGGATGTCTATAAGATATTCGGGGAAAACCTTGATAAGACTAAGGTGGTTGAAGAAAGCGAAGATAGCGAAAATAAAAGGTGGTCCATAGTTAGCCCGTTGCCTTACTGGGGAATTTTGATACAAAAAAGTTCGGCATGGGAAGATGTCGTCTCACAGCTATATGAAACGTGTCTTTTGTTTGGCAAAAACTACAAGAAGTGGGCTATTTCCTGTAAAAGAGGCTTAAAAGAAGGAACTCTTAGCCGCTTTGAAAACCTGTTAAGAGAAATAACGAGAGCTGACGCTAAAAACTATTCTCCGGACATGGGCTGGGTGTGGAAAAAAGCTGATGCGTCAGACGGAAGCTGTTTTCTAAGCGACCTTGTTGAATACAAGATGAGTTCAGAAAGGTCTTCTAAGTTGGCGGAAATTGATTTGGACGAAGAGGTTCGGGTATCTGTTGAGTCTTGGTTGAAGGATTTTTCGCTTGTGAATGACGCCAAAGATTCTGACGAATATCTTGACCAAAACTTCTCAGACGACAACGAACTGGAGTCGGAAGAATTAAAGCAACGCGGTTATTCGGTTATAGACTGGGCCGGAGAAAGAAGGCCCGTAAAATTATCGAAGCCGCTAGAATATTGGGTGCCAGAAGAAAGATGGGAGGAAAGCATAACTGATAGTTGGAAAACGCAAAAAACAATTCCTAGGTACGCTATAATACGGGCCGACGGGTTGATTGAAGCGGAGTTAATGGGCGCGGTGAAGAAATTCTTCTTCTATGAGTCTAAGGGCGGAAGAATGGACAAAAGACAATCTAAATACAGAGAATACAGAAAAGTAACAACCAACGATTCTGTCGCCTATTACAATATGAAGCAAAGGGCTTTTTGGCAAAATATGAGTCACCCGAAGGCGGTTTCTAATACGATAGAGATTCAGAAGGCCCCGCAAGTAGAGGGATACGTTTTTAACCTTGAAGAGTGGGAAAGGTTGATAAAACAATACAAGTGGTTGTCTAATGATGAACTTAATGCAAATGTCGCTTATAATTTCGTTATCGAAGATTTGGTGCCAATTTCTACTGGTTGGATAAGAAAGGGGCTTGAATCTTATTCTCTATCTTATTCAGGGGACGGCGTAACGACAACCATCACGGTTGGGAACAGGAAGAAACAGCGACAAACAATCGAAAACTTGGCGAGGTCGATTAAAACAAGTCCTGGTGAGAACATTAACATAAAAACGGTAAGACAGGTCCGCCCCAGTTCTGCCGCATCAACAGCTTATGGAATGAAGGCTTTTTCGTGAAGAAGTATTTTCAAAATCAGACAGGTAATCTAAGTTTCTTAGTAAAGGGGAAGGTGAACGGAACAGGAGATTCGGTTCTTCGCTTGGGGAGCGAGGGGATAAGCGGAGACAGGTCTTTGTTGTATTTTTCAGATGGATTTATTTCGGACAGAGATGGCGCAACACTGGGAAGCTATTCAAGCGGAGATTTCTTCCAAATAGAAGGGCGCGTTCGCGGGGAAACTGTTTCTTATTACTACAATGATCTTTTGGTTAGAGGCTGCTCGTTGGGGGATGATGTGGATTGTAATTTTATTGAATTTTCTGGAGAAGACAGTGAGCTTTGGTATAGAATAAAAGGGGAAACTGAGGAAAATAAAACCGCACTCATAATAACAACTGGAGAAGAGTGGTTTGGGGGAATTGTTTCGGGTATGGCCGATGAAGTCGAAACGGGATATTTTGAATACACGGGCAATTTGTCTGAAAACGTAGAGAAACTAAGCGATTACTCTTACTTGTTTTTTGGTGAGAATATTAATGAAAACGATTTTGACGATCAGGAGAATTGGGCAAGCGTTTCTGCGCCGATATATGTCTTAAACTCTGGAGTGGCAAATACTCTGGGATTTTTTTCTGGAGACGAAACGGCTACCGCGATAAGCGGGTATACGATAGAAAAAACGAGAGAAAAGACGGGCGATTTGTGGAAGAACATTTTTAGAAGGTGCGGGGTCAAAACAGAGGGAAAAATTCCTCGGACCGGATATGGTATTGGAGTTTTTTCGGAAGAAGTCCCCGTTTTGGAGAGAAAAGGGCAATTCTCTGTTATAATTGACAAAGATTCGGACGTGTCGATTATTGAAGTGAATCCAAGGGGAGCGATTGCGGACAATGGGTATTATCAGTATGGGACAAGATTATTTTTTAATGTCCCAACTGGGTCCGTAAATATCGCAACAAATTCTCTAAGAAAGATGATTCTTAATTCAAAATATATCGTAGACGAAAGTTTTAATTTGTATTACGAGGGAGAAGAATATTTTAACCTATATCCCCACCCGATTACGAAGACCGTTTTTGAGTCAGACAAATTCCAATTTGAGGCAGATGGACAAATAATAAAAATTGGAGCAGGATGGAGCGGGGAACAGTTCTCAGATAGAGGGGTGTCGATAAGAAAAAAATGTCGGCGCATAATTTTTTACAACGGGGTCTACCACGATGGGGAAAAATATTATTTAAATACTCCTACAGTTATTGGACAAAGAAAAACAGGCGGGGCGGAAGTTCTAGACCAAGAACCTTATGTTAATGATAAATGGAATTATTATGGATTTTCTGGGGTTTCAAAAGGAAACTCTCTCCCGATTGGATTTAGGATGGGATCAAATATGAGCTTCGAGGTTGATGAAACAAGACTATATAACAATTTAAGGAAAGCAAATATACAAAAAGGTGTATTACATGATGTGGTTTTAGACTGTTGTCATTACTACTTAAACAAAACTTATATGGAAGCAAATACGAAAATTAAAGCAAAGGCTTACTATAGAGGAAAATAAAAATAATATATGAAAATCGGGTGAATTCGGTGAAACCCCTTCGGGGCAATACCGAGCCAAGCATAGATGGAAAGGTTCTATGAAGGTGTAGAGACTAGATGGTGAGACCAACAATAATCCATCCACGAGCGCCCGACATCAAAAGATGAAGATATAGTCCGAACCTGAGAGCAATTTCAGAAATCGAATAAAGAGTCGATTTGTTAAAACAGAAGTGGACCGTAGGGTCCGGTTGAATAACAGCCGCATATATTATAATGAACTACCACAGCCGCTAAAGACGGCTGGGTTTCGTGGTTTTAAGGAGTACCACAAGATGGATTCATTAGCACAGATTAACCAACCAACCGTTGGGTACGAAAACGTTTCGTTTTACTATCCTCTAGCCCACATCTCTTCTGCTGGCCGAAAGACCAGCATAGCTTTAACCTCTCACTAATATTTACACTTAAACCAACTAAAATCCTTTAAGAATCTGAAAATACTTTGGTCGCTTACATCCCCGACACTAAAGATGTCGGGGTTTTACGCTCCCAATATAAAAAAGGCGCAACCAGATAAGGAGACGTTATTTATCTCTGTGCACTGTTGGTACACTCTAACCTTTTCGGACTATCTCTTCGTCGTGCGCTCGACGCCGGATTCTATTGCGGTAATTAAGCCAACGGGATTGGTTGGGCTCCGCTAGTCTCTACACCTTCGCAAAGCTACCCGCTTGCGCTCGGCTCGGGATTCTCTGTATTACAGCATTCCCCGAATTCTTCCGGTTTGTCTTATCTGGACAAAAAAGTTATACACCAGAAACGTCGTTTGGGAAAACCCATCTTGTTTGACTGGGAATTGGCATCGATTGACGTGCGGAAATATAGAAGTCTGTGGAATGCCAAACGCGATAAAGGCGACCGGTGTTTGTAAGAATTATCAATTTGTATGGGGTTGGAAAATCACTGATCACGCTTTGACTAATTTGCATGGATTTAACAACGGCATGTATTTTTAGGTCAACAAGCGTTCCGGAGGGAAATGGGCCGTTTGGTTCGTATATTCTTTCTTCTATTTCCTTTCTTAATCCAGAGGCACCAAGCCACTCTGGTCCGGTTGGCATTTTGTTTATGGGATTTGCGGTATCCCAATACATCTTGCTCCAATCAACGGAAATATACAAATCATCGTGTCTTCTTCTGGCAGATTCACTTTTGTAGTTTCCTTTCCATCTGGAAATAAAGGCGTTTAAAAATCTCCAATCATAATTTCCCTCTCCGTAAAAATGTTCTTCTAGTCTCGTGGCAACGGGGTCTTGATATCCGCCTATTTCGTCGCTCCATTCCCATTTTACGGTGTAGTCTGCAAGGTAGCCAGCAGGCCAGGCGATGCTTTTGAGCAACCCTCCTTCCACTTTTAAATCGTGAAAAGAAAATTCTTCTCCGGAAGCTCCGGTAATATATCTTTCGACGTGAATAGGAAAAACCTTGTCTTTTTCTCTTCCGAGTTTGGTTGGGCAGTAAGACCAAGTTTCGGATTCAACGTATGGATCGGCGAAACCTGGATTGCTATACGAATCTTCGTTTATGTCAAACCCTTGGTCTACCTTATGAGCAAGCATCCATTTTTGCATTCCGCTGACCCCATGAGGACGAGGATCATCTTCTGTTCCAGTGTACCCAATATCGAAAGACTCTCTTGATCCTGAACCAGTGCCGGTATTATAAACAAGAGACGGATTCCAACAAGGGGTAATGGGGGGACCATAGAGGACCTCGTTTTGGGGAATGGGGGCTGAGTTTGACTGAGAGCCGCCTGGTTTAAACCAGCCTAGAAAATCCTTTTCCTCTGTCTCGGAACTAAAATTGCGGACAAAACAAAGCCTTTCGCAGTGAGGTTTGGGAAAATAACACGAATAAGGAGGGTCGGGATAATCAAGGTCAAGTTCCCTGATTCTTTTGAGTTCTTTTTCGATTTCGCCCCAATACCACCAATATATTCCAGTTGTTATTGTCTGATAAACTTGATTTCCAGATTTGTCAAGAAGAGGCTCTCCGTTGTTTTTATAAGAAGGAATAGTTTGTTTTTGTCCGGAAAAACTTATCGAGTCGTTTAAGTAGGACGCAGATTCTACTGTAAAATTATAGGAGGTATTATAATCAAATTCGTCAGAAACAGTCCCTTCACACAAATACCTTTCTCCAAAAAAAGGTTCCCCTGTAAGCAAAACACTTGCCTGACATGCCTTAAACGGGTTGTCGCCGCCAGCCTCGTTGTCGTTCGCGGAAGAAAAAACAGACGGGAGTCTTTTTAGGCCAAAATTTCCAGAGATATCTGCGGGGGAATATGTTCCAGACTTGGATGAAAAATAAGCTTTGCTAAGGTCGAATGACCCCAAAAACCTATAGGCGTTGGACAAGCCAGAGAATCCTGTAAGATCACCACTTCCGGTAAGGGTTCCTGTATATTCTTCATAATTAATAGTGGGGTAAAAAACCCTATTCTTCCAGCTTCCGTCCTGAACGAAATATCCGGATTCAACAGAAAAAAATTCATCAGAAAAAAGCAATAAATTTGGTCTTATTGGTTTCATTTTTTTACGCCAGAGGTAAAGATGTAATTGCGGATGTTTCGGGGGAGGCATTTATTGTGGCAACGGCATTTATTGCGCCAAGTCTGAATTGCGCGACATTTCCGTTGTATTGTCTTCCAATTTTCGAGAGGGTAAATATCATTGACTTACTGCGATCATCTTCTTCTATTCCTTCGTAAATGTCCATTGCGTGAAGTATTCCGGTTTCCCATTGGTACAGTCCAAGCCCATCTGAATCCCACATCTTATATTTTATAAAGATTAGTTCGTCGTTTTTGACCCCAGAAAAGAATGTATCCGGAAACACTATTTCATTGCCGCCTATTACTTGTGCCGCGCCACCGATAACAGTAACATCAAACTTTCCTCCTGTATCGGGGATAGCAGAGGTTTGAAATGCATAACTTGTTTCCCCGGCACCCCCCCCACCCATTATAATTCTGTCCCTAAACTCTCCAGAATCCGTTGGGTCGATGCTGTAGCAATAACCTGGCACCCATTGCTTTACCTCCGGCTCCCCTTCGTCATATTCAGAAGCGTTTCCGCTTACCTTAACAGGGTTTCCGACAAGAAAAACGGAATAATATTCGTCTCTTATTCCATTTGAATATCCATAAAAATGAACCCTCTGAAAGCTAACCGGACAAGATGGAGAGGCTATTATCTTGCTGGGATCATTAAAATGTGCTTCAATGGAGTCTTCAATTCCGCTTATGTTAGATGACTGAAAACCGGAGTAAAGATCGAGCGTGTCTAGTCGAAACATCGGCTCGAATCCAGATGAAACGGCATTAGTGGAAAACTTAAGGTGCTTTAGACTGCGCTTGTGGCCGCTGGAATTGTAAACCTCACAATTAAATCCCGACGGGTCGCCTATAAAAAGAGCGGGGGTGAACCTTATCAGCGCGTCATAGTCGGAAAATTCGTCACCAGAGGGCGTGTAGTTTGTGCTGGATTGTAAAAACGGGAGCATACATTTTGTAATACACCTACTGAGACTTTTTTAGCGCCTTTAGTAGGGCTCTGGCCTGTTTTGGAGTGAGGATTTTTTTAATTTCACTGGCGGTTTTTCCTGAAACCTCGGAAAGAGAGTCATTATTGGAAATGCAAAATTCGGCAACCTCTTTGTCGCTCATGCCTTTGTCCTTACATTTCTGAACAAAGATGCTTTGAGGATCGGCGGAAACGCTCTTACTGCCCTCTGTTGGGGCCTCTGGTTCCTCTGAAAGTTCCTCTTCTCCAACAATATTGATATTCAGGAAGTTTCTGACGCACCTGACGAAGGCCCTGTTTGCGGCAACGGTTTCTGCAAAGCTCTGGCCGAACGCATCTGCGTTCTTTGATCCACAAGAAGCTATCTCTTCATAGGTTGCCCCAACGGGGTTTTCTAGGTTTGGGGTCCAGCAGATTTGGCATTTAACGATAACGTCTGGCGAGGTTTGCACAACTTCATACGATACGCTTTCATACCCGCGAACACGGGCAAGCCAACGAATTCCGCCAAGCTTTATTACAACAATTGATTCGTCGGCATCCTCGATCTTCTCTGGGATTTCTACCTTGGACTTCTTGGCCTTTTCTTCATTAATGAAAAGATATTTTGTTGGAATCATCGCCTTCCAGTCGATAAGCCCGTCTTCATCGATAATGTATCTGGAAGAATCAAAAATAAGTCCTGTCTGCGGATTAGGTTCCTTTGGAAGTATTTCTTCGACCTTGGGTTCTTCTGTTTCCTTTTCGGGGTTTTCTTTTTTCATTGTTTTTCCTTGAAAATTTTGTATCTATCAATTCCGTCTAGGAAGGTTTTAGAGGGTATTGTTTCGTTCATTATACCGAGTTCGATGCCTTTTTCAAGATGGGCGTAGCTCGGATAAAGTTTTTCGCCGCGCACGATTATGCGGGAGGCTCTAAACTTGCACCCCGAAATATCTTTAAGAAGGCCCTTTTGGGGGGGGAGCGAGGGGTGGACCTTTCCTATGTCAATAAACCGAAACATAATGTCGTTCGGAACAGTTTTTTTGTCATAAACCATTTTTACCGAGACCCCAAGATTGATGATTTTTAAAACATCTTCTGCTTTGGTGTCTTTTGAGACATGGAACAGAGCAGATGTGCAATATTTTTTCATTTTTTCTAAAAACTCTGCGGACGGAAGCTCGGATAGTGAGACCGAAAATTTCCTAAGTGAGCAAATGTTGTCGCAATTTTCTTCATTATTTAGCTTGTCAAGCCTGATTAATACATCGTGACCGTTAAATTTATCCGGAATTGTTTTTTGGGCAGGAACAAACTCGTAAAGGGTTTTTTCGTGGTAGGCGTTCCCCGTAAAAATGGTTTTATAGGAACTTTCGGGATTAAGTTTTAGCATTTCCAAGGAAGACTCTAAAATCTTTTCGGTTTTTATTTCGTTTATTGACTTTGGATTTTCGGACTGAGCGAAGGTAGGCTTTTTATACGCCAAACCGCCCAAAACAACATGTGACTCGCTGTTTGGCGCGTACCACGGAAAAGAATTTTCTGCAAATCTGTTGCCAACCAGACAAATCGATGGGGTTGAGTATATTCCGGCGATTTCAAAAGAGTAAGGATCGGTGCAAAGGTGAAGGAGGCTTCTTTTGATTAAGAAGTTCATTTGGGGTCTGGAAAAGCCTTCCAAGTGGAAAGAATTTATCAGCCTTTTGTCAGAAGAGTTATTTATAAATTGGATTATTTTGATTTGTTCTTTTTTTAAATAGGGTTGTAGATCAAAAATAACATCATTAAAGTAATCGTAGCAGTTTGATTGGATGCTCTCTTCGTTGAAAATGGAAATGTATCTATTGAACGGCAGGGGGTAAAACTCTTCCAGCAAAACGGGCTTATCGGTTGGAGAAAGAGAAAAAAGTGAAGATAATTTTGAAACAATATGCACTATAAAAGGTCCTTTCCGTTGCGTGAAAAGCTTGCTAGGCCAAGATTTTCTTTTTCCGGTACAAAACAAATGTCAAAAAGGCCCTGTTCGTTCCCTCTGCCCTCCATTTTGCTTATATCGTCGCAACCCTCGACTCTTTCGCAAACGCGAAAGACCTCTTCGTAGGGAAAGAAGACTTCATGAAGGCTTTTGTCTATAAAAACATACAGGTCGTGTTGAGGGTATTTTTTCTTTATTTCTTTGACAAAATACGTGCATAAAAGAGCTGTATAGCTGTCGGATGGAACGACAAGAGCGATCCTTTTTTGCCTGTTTTTATCAATGATGTCTTCTATTTTTGTTTTTTTCTTTTTAAGAAGCTCTTTTTGAGATAGGGTTCTAATTTTGCCGAGTATCTGAGAAGGGGGAACTCCGTCCTTTAGGTTTTTTATCAAAATAGATATGTCTTGGCCGTGGTCCTCGGGCGTTCTTCCCAAGAAATTCTTATAGATATCTTTTGCGAATTCTTCAGGAGATTCATATTTTTCTTTAGGCTTGTAGTCTGGGTTGGGGGAAGGAAAGGCGTCTTCTATTGAATAATCAACATCAGGCATGGCGTCTATTATTTCTTCAAGCCTTCTGCCTATGGCGTTGAATGAGTAATTGTCAATTACATAATCTCTAGCGGTTTTTCCCATTTTGCGCTTTTCATCTTCAGGCATAAGGAAGACATGTTCAAGCTTATTGCTTATGTCTACAGGAGAGGATGACGCCTTCACGAAAAGGGTCCCTATTTCACGATATGGAAACCAAGCGATAGGAATGCCGCCGCTTTCGGGGGTACACATTTCCTCTCCGCATGTATAATTAGTGCAAAGCGTTATTAACCCAGTGAGCTTTGCCTCTTGGATTGGAATTTCTTGACCACCGCTCGTAAATGGGTGAGCATAAACATCCATGAGGTTATAAACTTCGTTAAGCTGGGATTCGGAAACACCCGAGGATACGGAAGTCGTTGAGTAGCAGTCTTTTGCGCCGCAATGGGGGCAATTCTTTTTCTGCCCAAAAAAAGGAGACACCGAAAAGTTCTTGCATTTTGGGCACGAATAAGTGGTAAGAACGTCTTGGGGATTAACGCCGGACTCCTTGACAAGCCTCTGGATGTCCCAGCCTTCCGACCAGTTCGTGTGAAGGAGTAGTTTAGCCTTGGATTCGGGGTATTTATTTTTGAAGATTCTGAACCCGATAATCAGATCGGAAACGGTCTTTCTGAGCTGATTTCTGAACACATAGCCGATTACGTAAGAATCATTTGATAAGCCGAATCTTTTTCTAAGGGATGTTCTTTCGTCTTTGCTTAGTCGATAGAAGTGGGATTCATCAATTGAGCCATGAAGTGTTTTTACATGGTCGATTCCTATTTTTTTCATTTCCCGTTCTGCAAAAGAGGACCAGACGTAGTAGTTTTTTATTCGAGGGGCCATCTGAATTGCCTCTGGAAGAATTGGAAGGCTGTCAAGGGTGGTCCAAATCATACAATTCATTTTGTTCCACCAAGGCTTCTTGACCGTTTCTCCGAAGGCCCAAATATCCTCAATGCCAAGATAGAGGTCGGGTTTTATTTTTTTTATGGCTTCGTCAACCCTGAGAAGCCCATAAGACGCGGCCTTTGCCATCGCGGGGTTTGATCTTACAGACGCAATGCCCTTTGGGTCGGAGGGTAGACTGCCGTAAAAGGTCCAAGGGCATTTCTCGCCATTCTCGGACCAAGGAACGCCATTTCCTAGCTCATATAGGTCGTACTTGCCAGTTTTGTAAAGATATTTTAAAATATTCTTACAGTTTTTACCAAATCCGGTAAAGGCTAGGTGGCTATTACTGTGAATTAAGACTTTTTTTCGCTTAGGCATCTTTTGAGAGGTCTATCAGAATGCATCTTTCCAAAAAAATCATAATCACTTCGGCCTCACTTGTTTCGATTGGGAGCTTGAACTTGTCGGCCCCGTTTCTGGTTATTGAGAGGCCAAAAGCAGGGATTCCTCCGGACTTCTCCCAAGTGGAAAACTTGATAGAGGTTTTATTGTCTTCGTAGGAGTGGAAGGCGTTAAATTCAGAAAAGGTTCTGATGGCGCGAATAATACCCCCGCATTCAAAATTGTTTAGCTTTATGGCAATGCTTTTTTCCTTGTTCTTTGCGTTTTCGGCAAAAGAGCCAGTTTTCTTGTTTTCGTCCCAAGAAAATTGCTGAACAGCGTTTATGTAAACGTTTCCATCATTACCGAGGGAGAATGAACAGGCGCATCCTTCGTTTTTCTTGTTTGGCTTGTAGATTGACAATATTTTCATGTTATTATATGTATTCCTTCTATTAGTGGTGTAAATTATACAAGCAGGATTATGTTTTTCAATAAAAAGGTAAAGGGATGTCTTTTTTAGTAGATTTTAGGCAAGCGAGTCTTCCGGATTTAGAATACGTAAGTGGTTTTCTACAAACAGGATATATATACAACACCGGAGATAGCGTTTCTGGAAATGTAATGATTTCGGGAGGCGGGGCGGGTTTGTTTATCGAGGGCGAATTAAATACAGAAACGGGCATCATTTTTGACAAAGAGAACCGCAGGGTTGGGATCGGCGTTTCGCCAGAGGCCTCAATACACATAAAAGACAAGGACCTTTATATTGGAGAAGATGCGGATGTTTCTGCTCTCGAATTAAGAACGGCAAATGACGGAATTCTATCGAAAATAGAAAAAAACGCGGCGGGGGTTCTGTATATCTCTGGGGACAAATCCGTCGGCTCAAGCTTTTTTTATTTAGACAATGATGTTGTTAGCGGAAGGGCTCTTTTATTGAGCGGAATCAGTGGGTCGGGAATAAATGGGTACAGCAAAAGCGGGGTGTTGAGTTTTGGCGGGGCAAGGGGTGAGATAGATTATTTTAATGTTTTTGTAGATAAAAAAGGGGCACTTCCTTTTATTGTGGGAAGCGGGATTGGATCGACCGGAAGAGAGATTGTCGTAAATTATGACGACTATTGTCTTGGGGAAGAAACGCAGGTTGGACAATGGGTTGAGATATTTGAAGATTGGTGGGTTTATCAAACAAGCGGGGTAATCCGAGTTGAAACATCTCCAAAGCCAAGCATCTCTAATGACGAAGTTCTTTTGTCTGGCAGAGACAGGGGAATTATAGCGGCGGGGGAAAGGGCTTCGCTCGGAGAGGGGGATAAACACTCATTTGTTCTTCAAAGCGGAGAGGTTGGTTTGTTGAGATTTGAAACAGGTGTTTATAATAATTTCTCAGGAGAATTTACTGTCTATTTAAAATCAGCGGGAGGGGATACCGTCTCTGATGCATCTTCATTTTTGGGAACAGAGTCAAGCGGAGTTGTGATTTCTGCTTATAAACTTTACAACCCGTCTGTTCCTCGGCAGACTCTCTTTAAATTGTATGTAGAAGAATCGGGGGCGGGAAGTAATTATATATTGCGAAGGAGGTACGGTTACTCCTTTCCCTATTATAGTCAAATAGCTCAGTCTGGAGATAATAAAATTGGACAAGTAATCCTGTTTGAGGGTGGAACTAATTCTTCGACCTCGTTAAATTCTGGTTTTAATATAGTTTCGTTTACAGATGAGGGGGGCGATGGGGAGAGGGAAAGAGGTCAAAATTTTTCAGGGCCATTTAAATACGATGGGAGCGACTTTATGGACATCATCTTAAGAGGAGGCTCTTTGTATGAGATGGGCATAATCAACAGAAAACTTTATTTAGAAGAGGTTGAAAAAATAAAAAACAGAGAGGCTTTCTGGGATATATTTGAAAGCGGAGAAGTTCGTTTTTACTTCAACATGAATTACGGAAGCGGCTTGACGGTTTACGATGAAATCAACGGGTATACCGGAACGATAATTGGGCTGGACGAGGGGCATTGGAAATGAAATATGTAAACCCAAATCAAATAAACGAACTTGAGAGCAAATTGGCTGGCCTAGAAAGTTTTGTTGCTGACCCTCCTTTTATTTCACTCGACGGAGACTCTGCGACTGGGGATTACGAAATAAGCGGAGAACTTGGGGTTGTTGGTGACGTGGAAATAAGCGGAGACTCATTTTCAATAAATGAAAACTGTTTGCGCATTTCGATGGGAGAACCGGAAACATATTCCAAATACATAAAAGCCTCCAATAAGCAAAGCTCTCCGGCGGGGGCAATTGTCGAGTCACAAAAGATTTGGCTGGGCGACAAGTCCATTTCCGACAACGGAACAGTTACCGCGCAGAGTGTGTCTATCTTTGCGGATTCAGAAGAGAGAGTTTCGGTAAATGAAAACATTCTAAGCCTAAAGAAAAAAATAGAAATAGGGGAAATGGTCTTTGAGGATTTTTCAGAGGAGCTTTCGTTCGGTGAAGAAACGGTGATAGATACTTTTAGTACAAATGATTTTATGTCAAAGGTTTATGATTTGATACTATACTCAAGGGGCTCTGCAAGGAATGTTTGTTTGACCGTAAGCAGGGGGCAAAACGGGTTTGAGATGAAGGAGCAAA